>NNBV01000212.1_pt1 | contig 10547 bp, 9 predicted proteins | sample 1173771 | NCBI WGS metagenome assembly NNBV01 (sample SAMN07173938, study PRJNA388173) | plant metagenome | isolation source: symbiotic tissue sample KVS11 | place: Norway: Troms, Kvaloya island
ATTGTTAACCATGCTAAAATCTTATGATCTTTTCAATAAGAAATGATATTGTTATGGTGATTTCTTCTATAGTATCAATTCTTTGAAATACTAGCTATGAGAAGATATTTTAAAAGGGTTTTTTACTCTCCTGTTTAGCACATCAAAGTATCTAGGCAGATTGTAAAACCTTGATTTATCATAGAATTTGACCCAAGTCAGAACAGCAAAATGATACCTTTTATTACTTTTAAAATATCCTCTCAAGTTGGCAAAATCATTAACCCTTAGTGGCAGTCACAATTTCCTTCATCTTCACACCAACAATTAAAGCGAAACTTACGTGGAACTGAAATTGCTAACAAAGAATTGGTCTGACTCACTTGATTTTTTGTTATGTCAATACTGCATTGAATTTCCAATACTTTTTTTTCTGATATACCGTATTTTTCTAGTACCTTGCTCAAGTTAGAGTTCTTCAGGATCTCACGCATTTCCTGCTTGATCTCTTCTTCTAACTGCTGTAATGTTTGAGGATCTATGACTGTTGGCTGTGAAGTTTGAGATTCCATGAATTTTACTTTCCTTGCAGACTAGTAAATGTGTGAACTTATCTTGTGATGTACTAAATTAACGTGACTTCGATTAGTACAGTTTGGCAACGAAGGAATTAAGGATACAGAGTCTAGAGTTGAACGAAAACATTAGGTTTCTAACGCTCTTGCGAACTCCCATAATTATGACTTCAGCTTGGCTAGTTATAATTACGCTTTGTGTAACAAAACTTCATATATTTCTGCCGGATTTGCTTAAAGCATTCATAAATCTGGCTACTGACCGTTGATCATTTAAGAGGAGTATTTAAGAGGAGTAATTGATACCTCCTCAACTCTCATACTCTGCTTACGGTTTAGATAATCCCATAGGTTTTATTACAAAAGGCGATCGCTTGTATGAAGGTTATTGCAAAGGAGCGATCGCACCCACAGTTGAGTAGAAGGTGCGATCGCTTTATAAAGGTTATTGCAAAGGAGCGATCGCACTTACAGTTGAGTAGAAGGTGCGATCGCTTGTATAAAGTTCATAGCGAAAAAGCGATCGCACCACAGCTGATTTGAATAGAAGGTGCGATCGCTTGTATGAAGGTTATTGCAAAGGTGCGATCGCACCCACAGTTGAGTAGAAGGTGCGATCGCTGGTATGAAGGTTATTGCAAAGGAGCGATCACTTGTATGAAGTTCATAGCGAAAAAGCGATCGCACCCACAGTTGAGTAGAAGGTGCGATCGCTTGTATGAAGGTTTTTGCAAAGAAGCGATCGCACTTACAGTTGAGTAGAAGGTGCGATCGCTTGTATGAAGTTTATTGCAAAGGTGCGATCGCACTTACAGTTGAGTAGAAGGTGCGATCGCTTGTATGAAGGTTATTGCAAAGGTGCGATCGCAAAGTCAAATTTTAATTAGCAGCGCAAGATGTAGCAACAAGCGAGGAATTATGAGGCGACGCAGTGGGTACTTCAGCAACCAGAACCACGTTCCCCTTAGCATCTATAACCCATCCTTGGGCTTCCACTATTTGAGTAGGTTCATTGACAGAATTAACATTCTGTGATTTTTCTTCTGTGTTTCCCTGCGCCTGAACAACCACTCTTTTCTGAATACCGTTAGCACGATTCTGACTCTCTGGAGGGAATGTGATCCAATCTGCAAGCACCGCATTATCAGCTATCAATGGCTGCGTGGGATCGGCTGCTATTCCTCCACGCCCAGTAGCAACAAATGAACTCCTAGCTGTTTTTTCACCAGAATTACAACCAGCAGCAATTTGCTGCGAAGCATCAACCAGATTTACGGGTAATTCTACTAATCCCTTACTGGGGTCAACATCTGGTGAGTTGATTTGTACAGTACCGCTTAATGAAGGGTTTTGCTGAGAAAATGCGGTGATGTCACTTGTTGGTAGGTTATTCGGGTTGATTTCCTTTGGATCAAGCCTTTCTACCTCTGCACGAGTGCGTGGTGCAAATCCAAAGATGTTTTTAGTAGTGATTGTGATTTTACCACCTAAGCCAAAGTTGGCGTTGGCGGTGATATCGCTATTGCTAAAGGGAGCGGCGACGAGGAAGCCATTAGGTGTTTTGATGGTGATATTACCGCCAGTTTTATCACCCCCGGCATTAGTAGATATTTGACTATTGCGGCGCATCAGTAATAAATCCCCCACCTGTAGCCCAATGTTACCGCCCTTACCTGACTCACTATTAGATGTGAGTTTTCCTTTATCCAGCAGGATGGAACGAGCAGTTATATTGAGTTCGCCTGCTAGACCTAAATTGGGTACACCCCCTTGATAGCTAACATCTTTTCGAGCTTCACTACTCACAGTTATTGCAGCCCCATTTTTGATAATCAATTGCTCTGTCGTTAGCGTCAAGTTGCCGCCATTTCCACTCCCTTGAGTCCCAGAAAACAAGCTACTGAGTCTTGAACCATTTGGTGAAGTTCCAATTAACTCTACATACTTAGAAGCATTCACCGTCAGGTTTCCTCCATTTCCTGTAGCTGGTGTAAATTGGTTAGATATACGGCGGAGTATGCCCTCAGAACTTGTTGATATACTTGCCCCTCCCTCGATATGCAACTTTCCAGTATTAATTATTATGTTGCCAGCATTTTGAGTGCCATAAGTTCCACTAAATAATCCACTGGATATTAAATCACTACCATCTGATAAGGGAGAAATGGGGATACCGGCAATTAGGTCTATAGAATCTGAAGCGTTTACGATCAATTGCCCCGCCAATCCCGAACCGAAGTTATACATTAATACTTGCCCCCCATCTCTGACAATCAACTTCCTGGTGGTAATATTTATATTTCCAGAATTTCCGGTGTTGAAAGTTCCAGTAGACAAGAACGCATTTCGTCCAAATTCTACAGACTGGGAAGCGTTCACTGTCAAATTTCCTCCTGGTTGCGTTCCCAAGGTAATAGCTAAGACGTGTGAACCGCCAGTTACCAGCACATTTTTGCCTTGCAAGTAGATATTGCCACCACCTTTGCCACTGGTATCTACAGTAGATGGAATGGAATTTTGCTCGGTTAGTTCAATATTCTGGAAATTTGGCACACCTTCATATCCTAATGTCCAACTTTGATTGGTTGAACTGAGGCTAACCAAACTATTACCAGCGACACTTCCTAACTCAATTCTTCCGCCCTTTGCCGTTAAATTTCCGCCCTCTAGGGTGATATCACCACCTATAAGTGCTAAGGTTTTATCTCGCTGCACTTGTAGACCAACACCTTGTCCAATAACATTAATTGCATTATTTGGACTTGCTTGGGATTGATTGCGGATAGGAGCCGCAGTTGCTCCAAATTGTAAGCCAATAGGAACACTTAGTGTTAGTAGAGGTGTAGTTTGAGAAGATGTAGTACTAAATTTTGTACCATCAGCAAAGTTCAAACTACTCGCCGTACTAGCCATAAATGAACCGCCGATATTTAAAGAAGCATTGGGCCCAAAAACAATGCCGTTAGGATTAATCAGAAACACGTTGGCTGTGCCGTTAGCTTTCAAAATGCCATCTATATTAGAAATAGAATTGCCAGTCACTCGACTGATAATATTCTGAATATCTATTGCATTATTAAAGTAAGCTGTCCTTCCCGCAGAAATAGAAAACTGTTCAAAGCTGTGGAATAAGTTAGTACCACGAACTACTCCACCATCAATCTGGTCTACAGGCTGACTATCGATTAGCTTTGGTGTAATGATTGAACTTTCAGATCCAAGCGTGGCATCTTTTTGAATTTGAGCTAAGGCAAAACTATCAGCAAAAATGAGCACTCTAGCAATTGCTAAAGTACTCACTATGGCTAACTCCCAATACCAACTGCTTCGATTTTGAGACATTAAAAACTTGCGCTCAAAAAATAAGAGTTTATTAAAATACTGTTTTTTGCTTATTAGTTATGTTAAGACGCTGATGTTATCTCTGTAGCCTAACTACTACATAAATGCAAAGCTTAGTATTTTTACATTCACTAGAATAAACTCTTTGCAGTCCGAAAACTAAATTATTTAGCAGTTACAACCTAAAGGGCTTCCAGTTGATGGGCAAGGGATACACAATGCTTTTTTCACCAACACAATTTCTGGTATTGAAGCCCTAGAAGTAGCTGGCAATAATGAATTAGTTTGCTGGTCATCAACTGCATCATCAGATTGGAGTTGATTTGGGTCAAGATTACACTGCCAATGAATTCTTAGGACTCTATCCTCTAATATGCCGTACTTTTCAAGCACTGAGTGTAAGTCAGCGTTTTCTAAGCTTTCACCCATTTTCTGCTGAATCTCTTCTTGTAACTGCTGTAATATTTGAGGATCTATGACTTTTTGAGAACTCATAACTGTTTACGTTCCTGACGGGATGTGTACAATTATTGCTTCAGTTTCGTCAGTAAAGATTATGCTTAGTGTAACAAAAGTTTATAGTTGGGCATTGAGCACTTGTATTGAGCGAACGCGAGTGCCTCTGGTAGAGAAGTATTTATTGGGCATTGAGAATTCTTCACCATGCCCAAAAACTCTATCCCTTGCGGGATGGAGTTTTTCATGTGTTTCCCCGCTAATTCTTAATCCCTGTCGCAGCAATACCCTGAATAAATTGACGCTGACCGATGAGAAATAGCACCATTACTGGAACTGTCGCTATAGTCACCGCAGCCATCATCAAGGGCCAATTATTGGTAAATTGTTCTTGAAACTCTGCCAATGCCAACTGCACCGTCCTTAATTCCGGCCGGGTTGTAAATACCAAAGGCTTAAACAAATCATTCCACTCGCCGATGAAGGTGAACAAAAACAGCGTCACTAAGGCTGGACGGGCTAAAGGTAATATCACTCGCCACAAAATTTGCAGTCTGTTCGCGCCATCTATCGCTGCGGCTTCCTCCAACTCCACGGGAATTGTCTGGAAATACTGACGTAACAAGAAAATCCCAAATCCGTTAACAGCAGTGGGTAAAATGAGCGCCCAGTATGTATTTATCATGTGTCCCCACTTCAAAACCAAAAAGATGGGAATCACCAATAACTGAAAGGGAATCACTAAAGTTGCTAAAACGACTAATAGCAGTGCTTGGCGTCCCCGAAACTTCAGCCGTGCTAGGGCGTAACCCGCCAAAGCAGAAGTGACAATCTGAAACGCCGTCACAGCGATCGCTACCAAGGTAGAATTAGCAAACGCCAGTAAAAATTTTCCCTGTTGCCATGCAACCCGATAATTAGCTAAAGACCAGTTATTTTTGGACAAATTCTCTGGGCTGGCGGTGGTTGGTGCAAAGGAGGTGAGAAAAACCACAAACAACGGTAGTAGAACGATAAATGCCCCTAGCAGTAACACTACTAGGCTCAAAAAATCGCCTGATTTCAGATTCGGGTTTGGTTTGGACATAACTTGAGATGCAAAGCATTTGTTTCGCTAGTACTAGAGCATCGCCCCCAGCAACAGTTAATCTATAAACATAGTTACTTGTTAAGTTAAATTAAACCACAGTGATTATTACCCTCAGTTCATGGGGTAAATTGAATCCTGGTGTCAAATAATTCAGGTTTACAGGAGTAAACATAACCATGCCACAGCTTACAGACCAATTTAAAGAATTAGATTTCAAGAGCGAAACATACAAAGATGCTTATAGCCGGATTAATGCGATCGTGATTGAAGGGGAACAAGAAGCCCATGAAAATTACATCACACTAGCTGGACTGCTAGCAGAATCTCATGATGAATTGATTCGCCTATCCAAGATGGAAAGCCGCCATAAGAAAGGATTTGAAGCTTGTGGGCGCAATTTGCAAGTCACCCCAGATTTGGAATTTGCCAAGGAATTTTTCTCTGGACTGCACCAAAATTTCCAAACAGCAGCCGCAGAAGGGAAGGTAGTCACTTGTCTGTTAATTCAGTCTTTGATTATTGAATGTTTTGCGATCGCAGCATATAACATTTACATCCCCGTCGCCGACGACTTTGCCCGCAAAATCACTGAGGGAGTAGTAAAAGAAGAATATAGCCACCTCAACTTTGGAGAAGTTTGGCTCAAAGAACACTTTACAGAGTCCAAAGCTGAACTTGAACTTGCAAACCGCCAGAACCTACCCATCGTCTGGAGAATGCTCAATAAAGTCGAAGGTGATGCCCACACAATGGCAATGGAAAAAGATGCTTTAGTAGAAGACTTTATGATTCAGTATGGTGAAGCATTAAGTAACATCGGTTTCACAACTCGCGATATTATGCGGATGTCAGCTTACGGACTCATCGCCGCTTAAAAAAGTTAGGAGTGAGGAATGATCAGTGAGAAATTATGAGTCGTACTCTTAACCGGAGCTAACGGAAACGTCTCCGGCTCTGCTCCTAACTCCCAACTCTACTAAATTCCACGCCTCAAGACAGCACAAGCCTAATAATCACTACATGTTTGGTCTAATTGGACATCTGACTAGTTTAGAACACGCTCAAGCGGTAGCCCAAGAATTGGGATACCCAGAATATGCAGATCAAGGGCTAGACTTTTGGTGCAGCGCCCCACCACAAATTGTCGATACCATTATTGTCACCAGCATCACTGGGCAAAAAATTGAAGGACGTTATGTAGAATCTTGCTTTTTGCCGGAAATGCTAGCTACCCGTCGCATCAAAGCCGCAACGCGCAAAGTCCTTAACGCCATGGCCCATGCACAGAAGCACGGCATTAACATCACAGCTTTAGGCGGATTTTCATCAATTATTTTTGAAAACTTTAAGTTAGAGCAGTTTAGCCAAGTCCGCAACATTAAACTAGAGTTTGAACGCTTCACCACCGGAAACACACATACTGCCTACATTATTTGTAAGCAGGTGGAAGAAGCATCCAAACAACTGGGAATTAATCTATCAAACGCGACTGTTGCGGTATGTGGAGCAACTGGGGATATTGGTAGTGCCGTTACACGCTGGCTAGATGCGAAAACAGATGTCCAAGAACTTTTGTTAATCGCCCGTGACCAAGAACGTCTCAAAGAGCTACAAGGCGAACTGGGGCGAGGCAAAATCATGGGTTTGACAGAAGCACTACCCCAGGCTGATGTTGTAGTTTGGGTTGCTAGTATGCCCAGAGGCGTGGAAATTGACCCCACTACTTTGAAACAACCCTGTTTGTTGATTGATGGTGGCTATCCTAAAAACTTAGCAACAAAAATTCAGCATCCTGGCGTATATGTGTTAAACGGTGGGATTGTAGAGCATTCCCTGGATATTGACTGGAAAATTATGAAAATCGTCAATATGGACGTGCCAGCCCGCCAGTTGTTTGCTTGTTTTGCCGAATCAATGCTGCTGGAATTTGAGAAGTTATACACGAACTTTTCGTGGGGACGGAATCAGATTACCGTAGACAAAATGGAGCAGATTGGTCGGGTGTCAGTAAAACATGGATTTAGACCACTGCTGGTTTAGTCATTAGTCATTTGTCCTTGGTCATTAGTCATTGGTCATTTGTTATTTGCAAAGGACAAAGGACAAAGGACAAAGGACAAAGAACAAAGGATAGATAACTCATAACTCGTAATTCATAACCCCTACGATGGCAACTACCGAGCGTAAACCGCTACTGTTAGATTTTGAAAAACCCCTAGCAGAACTCGCAACCCGAATTGATCAAATTCGGCAACTTGCAGAAGAAAATGGCGTCGATGTTTCTGGTCAAATTCGTCAACTAGAAGCACGCGCCATGCAACTGCGTGAGGAAATTTTCACGAGTCTATCCCCGTCCCAGCGATTGCAAGTCGCTCGTCATCCGCGTCGCCCCAGTACTCTCGATTACATTCAGGCTATTAGTGATGAATGGATGGAATTACATGGCGATCGCTGTGGTGGTGACGATCCGGCTTTAGTTGGTGGTGTCGGTCGTCTGAGTGGACAACCTGTGGTGATGTTGGGTCATCAAAAAGGCCGGGATACCAAAGACAATATTGCCCGTAACTTTGGAATGCCTTACCCTGGTGGCTACCGTAAAGCCATGCGCTTGATGGAACACGCCAACAAGTTTAGTATGCCGATATTAACTTTTATCGACACACCAGGAGCTTGGTCTGGAGTAGAAGCAGAACACCAAGGTCAAGGAGAAGCGATCGCCTACAACTTACGGGAAATGTTCTGTTTAGATGTGCCAATTATCTGCACAGTCATTGGTGAAGGCGGCTCTGGTGGCGCCCTTGGTATTGGCGTAGGCGATCGCCTACTCATGTTTGAACACTCCGTTTATACCGTCGCCACTCCTGAAGCCTGTGCCGCCATTCTGTGGAAAGATGCTGGTAAGGCTCCCCAAGCCGCCGTGGCTTTGAAAATTATTTCCCATGACCTGAAAAAGTTGGGAATTATCGACCAAATACTGCCCGAACCCACTGGTGGCGCTCATTCCGATCCTTTAAAAGCCGCTAACACTCTCAAGCAAGTGCTGCTAGAAAATTTGGACGAACTCAATCGTTTAACCGCTCCAGAACGCCGCCAACTGCGCTATGAAAAATTCCGCAAAATTGGTGTTTTTACAGAAGTTGCCCACTAACAGCACTTCATTAATGATTGATTAGCCGATCAGCAATGCTATAATTGCCTATGTGCTTAAAGATTTTTAACAATCTAGCCATAGGCATTTGCATGTTTGCTAAATCTACTCAACTTGATTGAGTGGGTTTTGTATTATGTAAATAATCTAATTGGAATGTACAGCGTGGTTTTCCAGGCAATGATTTGTTGTCTTCACTGGTAAAACCCACAATATGGGGACTATTGTGCTGCATCATAGCATTTGCTTAATGGAAATCATCATATTTTTAGATTCCTTTAATCTATCCAAACCAAGAAGTGTGAATAATTGGATGGTAATAGGCTTTGGGAACTGCCAAAAAATTGGGAGACACCATGAGTGTTGAGCAAAAACGACGCGCCCTGATTACTGGGGCAAGTAGTGGAATTGGAAAAGCAACGGCTTTAGCCTTTGCGAAAGCGGGAATAGATGTCGCCTTAGTCAGCCGTTCTTTGGATAAGTTGGAGGCGGTAAGAGAAGCAGTCGAGCACACTGGGGTGGAAGCGAAAGCTTACGCTGTAGATTTAGCACGGATCTCCGAAGTAAAAGACAAGATCCAAGCGATCGCCCTTGATTTTGGTGATATAGACATTCTGGTAAACAGTGCTGGCATCGCCTATACAGCCACTTTGAGCGAAACTCCTCTAGAAGGTTGGCAGCAGGTAATTGACTTGAATCTTACCAGCGTGTTTCAGTGCATTTTAGGAATTTTACCTTCAATGCGCGATCGGGGCACAGGCACAATTATCAACGTCGCCTCAATTGCCGCCAAGCAGCCCTTTCCCGGCTGGGGAGCATACAGCGTCAGCAAGGCTGGTTTGATAGCCCTCTCTCAAACCCTGGCACAAGAAGAACGCACCCACGGCATTCGTGTTACAGCTATCTGTCCCGGTGCAGTCAATACCGAACTTTGGGATACAGAAACAGTCCATGTCAACTTAGACCGTTCCAAAATGTTAACCCCGGAAATTGTGGCTCAGTCAATTCTTTACACAGTTCTGTTACCACAACAGGCAGTTATTGATGAATTGACCCTCATGCCTAGTGCTGGTGCCCTCTAATTAGTCTTTTGTCAGTTGTCAGTTGTCCTTTGTCAGTTGTCCTTTGCAAATAAAAATGACCAATGACCAATGACCAATGACTAATGACCAATGACCAATGACCAATGACCAATGATCAATGACCAAACCATAACCAAGACTGAATCATGACTATCGCTAGTTCCAACGGTTCTAACTACTCTCAATCACCTCTGATTCCCGACTTGGCAGAAGCCATAACTCCTAGACCCGATCGCAATACTCACAACGGGCGACAAGCGGATGTGTTCTCGCCAACAGAGGAACATATGGAGGATATGAAAGACGCCGTAAGGAAAATAATATTGGGCGTTGGTGAAGATCCCGAACGTGAAGGACTCCTCAAAACACCCAAGCGAGTTGCCGAGGCAATGCGGTTTCTTACCAGTGGCTACAACCAATCCCTTGAAGAACTCGTTAACGATGCCATCTTTGATGAAGGACATAGCGAGATGGTACTGGTTAGAGATATTAATTTCTTTAGTCTGTGCGAACACCACATGCTGCCTTTTATGGGTAGAGCACACGTTGCTTATATCCCCAACCAAAAAGTTGTGGGACTGAGTAAACTCGCCCGCATTGTTGAGATGTATTCCCGTCGTTTGCAAGTACAAGAAAGATTGACTCGCCAAATTGCCGAAGCAATCCAGACCATTTTAGAACCTCAAGGCGTTGCCGTAGTAATGGAAGCTAGCCACATGTGCATGGTTATGCGGGGCGTCCAGAAACCAGGCTCTTGGACTGTCACCAGCGCAATGGTTGGTGTGTTTCAAGAAGAACAAAAAACTCGTGAAGAATTTTTTAACCTAATTCGTCACCAAGCGGCGTTCTTTTAAGGAATGGGGCATTGAGCATTG
>NNBV01003671.1_pt1 | contig 10533 bp, 9 predicted proteins | sample 1173771 | NCBI WGS metagenome assembly NNBV01 (sample SAMN07173938, study PRJNA388173) | plant metagenome | isolation source: symbiotic tissue sample KVS11 | place: Norway: Troms, Kvaloya island
GTGATTGAAGTGGTGAAGCCGGTTAATCAGTAGGATGCTGGAATTTAGATGCTAGATACTGGATGCTGGATGAAGACATCTATGAAACAAAAAGAGGAGCGGTTGCTCCTCTTTTTGTTTTAAACTAATGCATCTTTATTGAGGCACATAATCTGTGTTGGTTGTATATTCGTTTAGTATTGAAAGTCATAAAAAAGCACAATTCACAAACAGAATAGGAACGGACATGAAATTTATATTTAAGTGAATATCCTAATTAAGTTTTTAGCTTCAATAATATCAGCCTTGATAGGAATACTACTAATTCCTGTGTTATCAATGAATTTTCTCTTAACAAACTTACCCTTACTAATAATCTATTTTCTTCCAGGATCCAGCATAACACTGATAATTATATTTGAATTATTAACTCGCATTCCAAACTTAAAAACTGTTTATCTTTTCATACAAGGGCCTAAATTGTTTGTCTTGTTTTTTCTACTCCTTGCCATAGAGTGGATAATAAAATGGAAAGTTGATCCTATGAATGATCTGGTTTTTCTTTCCCAGTTAGTTACTGGTATAATTCCATCTTTTATGACTTATAACTGGCTAGGGAAAAAATGGAAAATTTTATCACTCCGAGGTTCAAATTGATAATATATTCCAATACTAAGCATACGTACAACAACATTTAAACATAATGCTAACAAAAACGAGCTTGAAGTGAATTGGAGTAAGCAATTAAAGGGTAAAAAATACATCCAAATATACACACCGTCATTTTGGTTACAACAATCTGCACTATGGTCACATAGTACCCTCTCCTTAAACTGATTTTTGTGTTATTAATTCAACTAACACAAATGCAAAAATCAACTCAAACAATGGATATAAAAACATTTTTAACTGACTGGATTGCGGTGAGCAACAGTTATGATACCGAAAAGTATTTAGAGAAGTATCTTGAGGATGCCGTGCTTGATGATCCTTCGGTTGGGCGAAAGTTTGTTGGTCATAAGGGTATCGGGGAATACTTTACGAGTTACTTTATCGGTTATAAGACACAAACAAAACTGAAGAAACTAACTATCCAGAAAAACAAGGCACACCTGGAAGTAGAATTCACAGGTGAATTCCCGGAAGTAAAAATTGATGGGATGTTTGACTTCACTTTTAAAGACAACAAGATAGCACACGTGAAAGCGGAGTTAATATAAACGAGTATGAGTAGAAAATAACTTTGACGACATTATTAATCGTTCTCCTGAAAGCCAGCGACCAATCTGAATTTGAACACGAACCCTGGGAAAGCATATAGTTGTTAATCGTAATGACAAACTAAATCGAAAAGATTACTAAGAATTACACACAAAACTTATTGTGCTCTTTGTGTGCATTTACCTTGTGGACTTCGTGTTGAATAAAAGATTATCCATAATCTGGAAAGTAAACACAGGAGACACCAGATTAACCGATAAAACCAAAGTAACAGCCGTTCGTGATAGTAACATAACCTTAAGATATGCTGTTACGTACATGTGCTGAACCATCAAACCAAATAGCACATGAAGTATTGGATTTTTATTTTCTCCTGCGCAATAAGTCTGCCACTGGTAGCACAAACCAAACAAGATACGTTGGCAATCAGGCAGGCTGCCTTGGATTACATCGAATCGCAACACACGCCTAACCCTGCACAAATGGAACGTGCATTGCATCCACGAATGGTGAAACGAACCTTCTGGAAAGACAAGCCTACCGGTAAAGATTATGTGAGGGAAACGTCTACCGAATCCATGGTATTGCTGGCGGAAAGCTATAATAAGAAAGGTGACCAGTTTCCAGCTTCACCTAAAAAGGAAATTAAGCTGCTCGATGTATCAGAAAGAACCGCTTCCGTCAAACTGATTGCAGATGACTGGATTGACTACATGCACATCGTAAAACTGAATGGCAACTGGAAAATCATTAACGTGCTGTGGCAATATAAAGATACCAAACAACATTGATAGACCTCATTTGAACGGCAGAAACTCCGGATTTAAAAAATAAAACGAGAAATTCTGAGTATAAACAATAAAGGCGATCAATGATGATCGCCTTTATTGTTTGAATTACTTATCGGTTTAAAAAAGATCAGGATAATCCGTAATAATTCCATCTACACCTAAGGTGATCAGTTGATTGATCTCTTCCTTAGTGTTCACTGTCCAAGGAACTATTTTTATTTTCTGATCGTGGCATTGCGTTACGGTTTCGGCTGTTACGGTTTTATAGTAAGGGCTATATACCTGAGGAGTAAATCCAAGCAGTGCCAGGTTATCGGTCAGTGATTTTGCATTGGCGGTGAGGTAAGAAATAGTTACAGTAGGATATTTCTCATGAAGTACTTTCAAAGAACGCACATCAAACGACTGAATTGTTAATCGCTTGCCTAACTTCTTACTCTCACACACAGCAAGCACAAGACTGACAAACTCCTGTGGTTCCGGATGCGACACATTATCACCGGCAGGCATCGATTTGATTTCGATGTTGTAGTTGGGAAGAGGTAATCCCTTCTTCTTTGCATACATCTCTACCGAATCGATCAGCTCTGACAACAATGGCTTGTAGGCCCTCATCTTCTTCTGCTGAGGAAAGTTAGGAAGCACCTTACTGCCCACATCGTATTTCTTGATCTGTGCATAAGGAAGCTTGTATAAATTAATCTGCTTCGCTTCCTCCACCGTAACGGGTATGCCATCCGGTTTGGTAGCAATCTCTGCCGACATATAGGTGTCATGTGATACCACCACTTTCTTATCTTCAGAAATCACTGCATCCATTTCCAGTGTGTTCACACCTAGCTCCATGGCTTTGATCATCGCGGCCACCGTGTTCTCCGGCATCAACCCACGTGCCCCACGATGACCTTGCTTATCAAGTTTAGCCTGAGCCAGCAGCAAGCCTGGACAGATCAGCAATACGGCTACAATTATTTTCATCACGATAAAGATATAGAACTAGAAGCTATAACGAAGACCTAACTGAATCTGGTAAGGATTACCAGAAGGTGTCACCACACCCGCAGTATTCACACGGTACACAAATTTCTGATTTGCTTTATCAAATCCTGCCACAGCAGGAGCGCCATTAGCAGCTGGTATTCCCAACGCATACAATGCCTGTGAACCCAATGATTCATTTCTACCCCATTCTTTGTTAAGGAAGTTGGCCAGGTTAAAGATATCACCGGAGATTTCAAGGCTTTGTGTTTTATACAACTTGAATTTATAAGATGCTCTTATATCTACCACACCGTAGAAACCATTGATACCTCCGTTGCGCTCAGCGATTTTACCGGAATATTTATTGATATAATCTTTCACGCTCTGGCTTGCATTCGGATTATCAATCACCGCCTGCAATCCTGTTTTTACATTCTCAGGAACATTGGCACTGTTTCTATCAAAGATGTAAGCAAGATCATTCGTACCTGATACGAAGTCGGCGTTGCTGTTAGCACCTGACAATAATGAATAGCGTGTGCCACCAATACCTGAATAACGTACACCGAATACCAAACCATGGAAGGAAGGTGAAGAACCATAAACCACTACTTTGCTACGGAACTGGTTATCCGAATAAGTCATGGCGTTCAGGTTGCGCGGATCGTCCTTTACAGGCAATGAAAGTGTAGCAGTATTTGCCACGTTACCATTAAACGAAGTATTGTCTTTAGTATCGTTCCAGGTATAGCTCGCGGTGATTACACCGTCTTTGAAGTATTGATACGTTGCATCAGCTACTACAGCAAACTGATTGATCTTTCCATCGCTCACTAATTCCAACACACGACCGAACTTTGTGCTCTTCCGACCCTGCAACCAGTCACCAGCACCATTAGCAGGCATTGAAGCAAGCGGTACATATACGCCACGATTATCTTCCTGTGCAATTGTGAAGTAAGGATCATCCACCATGTTACGATCTACATAGGTATAGTTATGACGACCTAAGGTGGCATATCCTGTAATACCTACTTTCAGGTTTTCAGTAATGTAACGATTGTACGATGCGTTTGCTTTATAGATAACCGGCACACGCGCATCAGGGCCGTTGGTGTTAATAGTCGGCAACTGGAATGCGGCAAGGCTTGGTATGCTCGCATAGTCATTACGGTAAGCAGCAAAGTCGGGTGTAGGTATATTCGGAGCACGAACATCTACCGTTGCTAAGTGCTTTCCATCGAACGTCAGGTTGTTGATCAGCACATAGTTATTGATATCAGAAGCAAAGACGCCTCCGCCAAGACGGAAGATGTCCGTATGATTTTCATTCACATCCCAGGTAAATTGCAGACGTGGTTGTATCACCGAAGACTTTAACTTATGATCAGTACGAATTTGCAATTCGTCATACAAAGTCTGATTCAATGGAGATTTTGGATAGAAGCCATAATCGAAACGCAAGCCAGCAGTCATATCCAAACCGGGAGCCAATGTTGTTTTCATTTGCGCGTAAGCACCAGCATTGAAAATATTTCCATCTACACCCCAATCGTCCATTAAAGGAACTTCGCGGTAGTAGCGGTACGGTTGCAACGCTTCGAATTTATCCAATGCTGTTTTTCCTGCAGCAGCATCCACTGTATAATGGAACCTTCCATTCACTTCACTTCCATAAATGGAATGCGAGTTGGTGTACATCAGATCAAGACCAAAAGTAAAATCAATTTTATCGGTATTGAAATACAGATTATCCACCATCTGCACTACATTATTTTTAAAGCTCTCCTGTGCAAAACGGTGACCGCCCATCTGTATGTTAGTAGCACGCGAAGCACCATCGCTCAGCGTAGAGGCTACGTTTTCAACAATTGCTCTTGGAATGTTTGCCTCCGGTAATTGATCATTCGGGCTGCTCTTCTGGCGTGTGTACAAGTGTTGCACTTTCAATTCATTAGTGAGGCGTGAGTTGATGGAAGTACGCAGTGAAGCTAAAAGACTGTTATCCGCGTTGTAATCATTTCCGTATGATTCGTAGATGTTGATCGTAGTGTTATCTGCTAATCCCAACTTGTTTCTATCGCTGGTATAGTTGTCACGAATGGTAAGTAAATTCTTTTTATTGATCTGCCAGTCGATACGACCAAACGCAGCATCTGAACCACGTCTTTTGTCGAAGCTTCCGAACTGAGGCTCGGCAGACACTCCATACTTCGCACGAGCGATGCTCACAAAGCGATCAAGAGTAGCTTGCGTAACATTGAAACGATTTTCATCAACAGGGCCGTTGATATCAGCAATGATCAACGGACGTGAATCTTCCTGATGATCCCACGCTACAAAGAAATGAAGTTTGTCTTTGATGATTGGGCCGCCTAATGAAAAGCCAAACTGATTGGTAGAGAAATCATTGTTCTGCCTGTTTCCACGAATATCATATTTGCTCGACAACCAATCGGCTCTGCTGTAGATAAATGCACTTCCGCTCAATTGGTTTGTACCTGATTTAGTTACGGCACTGATGGTACCACCGCCACTTCTTCCGTAGGTAACATCGTATTGATTGGTTACCACCTGGAACTCTCTTACTGCTTCCATCGAGATAGAATAAGGAGCACCGCTTCGGCTGGTAGTAGCACCTGCTGATGTAGGGTTCTTTGCATTCATACCATCTATAGTATAGTTAGTAGAAGAACCTAACTGACCCGAGATGTTGCCCCCTCTGCTCAATGGATTAAGATCCATGAGTGAAGTGAAGTTACGTCCGTTTACCGGGAGGCGTGTGATATCACGTGCCGAGATAGAAGTAGATGCGCCGAGATTTTCTACCTGGTTCTTCAAGCTCGTAGCATTCACCTGAACAGTTTCCAGTGTTTGGCCTGCTTCTTCCATACTGATCTTCACGCGGATCGCATCACCCTGATGAAGTACATAACCTGTTTGTTTTTGTTCGCCATACCCTATGTAGGTAACAATAACGGTGTAAGGACCACCAAGAGGTAATTCTTTAAACAAGTATTCGCCTTTGGTGTTGGTGAGTGTGCTGGTAGAGAATCCTGTTGATTCATTTTTTACCTGTACGGTAGCACCAATAAGTAAGGTGTTCTGCTTATCGGCAATAGTACCTGAAATAGTAGCCTGTGTATTTTGGGCGGCTAACTGTAACGAACAGAACGTAATGGATAAAAGCAACAGGAAGACAACGTGTAGTTTTCTTTTCATAGGGGGATGGTTGGTGAAGAGTTTTTAAATAGTGGTGAGCGCGACTGATTCTCAAAACCAGTTACGCTCATCACTTTATACAATTACACAGGGATATTGCTTGCAACGTCCTTGTATAATCTGCGCCACAAAATAACGCAGTGCTTTTCACCGGGGAATTACCAGAGTATTACCTTATTATTTATTAACCAACACGTCAGTAATTTTCAATTAACAACCAGGGTATAGCTATTTTCTGCAGGATCACTTTCTCATTACCTTTGCATCGTATGTTTAACTTCTTTAAAAAATCACCTTCCATCAAAACAACTGACAAGGTATGGAAGACCAGCGACCATGCATGGAGAGGAATGGCTACCGATGCCATGCGCATCATCACACAGGGAGAAATACCGGTGATCAACAGTTTCTTCAATGAATCAAAAAAGCGCCTCGTTACTTATTTTGCTTCACAAGGCATTCCTTATTTTGAACTGAACCAGGAGACTGTAGCTAACAGTTCGTTTCAATCCAAAGTCATTTTCTGCATGGATGCTTTTGAGGCAGAACAAATAATAAAATCCTCTTTGCTGGAGAAGAAGAAAATTCATTTCCTTTTCGAAAGTCATTATCCACTACCAGGACCGGAGCAAAAGGTAATAGAAGAATTATTTGCACTTACCAATGCACCTGTCTTCACTTTTTATCTTTCTATTGATGGTCCGCTGATGCAGATTTTTGACAGTGGCAATCTGATACCATTGATGGAGAAGATGGGATTAAAAGATGAAGAGTGTGTTGAGCACAGTATCGTGTCGCGTTCCATTACCCGGGCACGGGAAAAGATCAGCGAAAGGGTGGGTGCACAATTTGAAGTTCGTACTACATCGGAAAAAGAGTGGTACGATCGGAATGCTCGAAAGAGATTGTAATCTCCCATAGATTTACTCAGATGAAGACCGCAGTAGTGTTCCCATTTATAATCCTTAGAAAGCAGTTTGGAATATTTTCAAATGATTATCTTTACCCTATTACTACGAAGATTATGGATATAGCTGTTAAAAAAATTGAATTGATAGAGTGGTTGGCTAAAGTGCAGGACAAAACAGTGATTAAGAAAATTGAAATCTTAAAGAACCAATCTATCAAAGAAGCTTATGAAGGCAAACTGAAACCGATGAGTTCAAAGGCATACAAAGCACTTTTAGAAAAGTCAGAAGAAGAGTACAAACAAGGAAAGACTATTAATCAGAAAGCTTTAGAAAAAGAATCGGAAAACTGGTAATGGATGAAAGTAGTCTGGACAGAATTGGCAACAGCACAACTGAAGGAGGTTTACCTTTATTATAAAGAGGTAGCCTCAACTAAAGTGGCCTCCACTATCAAATCCAGGATTTACGAGAAGACCAGAAAACTGTCTGAGTTCCCGGAGTTAGGTCAAAAAGAAAATAATCTATTAATCGAAGCGTTGAACTATCGCTATCTGGTATCCGGCAATTACAAAATCGTTTACCGAATCATACTAACCGAAAAAATTGTGTTGATTGCAGCAATATTCGATACACGTCAAAATCCAGACGATCTAAAGATTTATTAAAAGTCTAAGCTGATAATCATTTCATCTGATTATTGATCAGCATTACTTATCAAAAACAATGTACTTCACCAGAAAGAAAATAATCATCATAGCTATATCAACACTGGCATTGGTTATCTATTTTTTCTGCCTGCCATCAGTACTTTTCAAAGACCCCTACTCTACCTTATTAGAAGACCGCAATAATACGCTTCTCAATGCCTCCATTGCTTCCGATGGGCAATGGCGCTTTCCGGAGCAGGATAGCATTCCATCTAAGTTTACCGAAGCCATTGTATTGTTTGAAGACAAACGTTTCTGGCATCATCCGGGTGTTGATGTCATTTCATTGGGTCGTGCTGTCCGGCAAAACCTCAGGTCACGCAAAGTGATCAGTGGTGGAAGTACGCTCTCCATGCAGGTGATCCGACTTTCGCGAAAAAACAGATCACGCAACGTCTTCAATAAAGTCATTGAAATCATTTTAGCTACGCGATTAGAAATCAGGTATAGCAAGGAAGAGATTCTTTCTTTGTATGCCGCGCATGCTCCCTTCGGTGGAAACGTAGTGGGTATTGAAGCGGCCTGCTGGCGTTACTTTGGTCGCGATCAAAAAGAATTAAGTTGGTCGGAGGCTGCACTGCTGGCTGTATTACCGAACAACCCTTCATTGATTCACCTCGCCCGCAATCGGGAAGTATTAAAATCAAAACGTGATCGCTTGTTGAAGCGATTGATGGAAGCAGGTAAGATGGACGAAGTCACCTATCAGCTGGCATTGACCGAGCCGGTTCCCGATCAGCCCTTTGCTCTTCCACGCATGGCTTCCCATTTATTAGATCGTGCCGCCAAAGAAGGTCATGCACAACAAAAAATTCATTCTACGCTTGATCTTCCATTACAGTCAAGAGTCACTCAAATCATCAGTGATCATCAGCACGCATTAAAAGGAAATCAGATCTTCAACGCAGCTGCACTGGTATTGGAAGTAAAGACCGGAAAAGTGATTGCTTATGTGGGCAATACCGAATCAGGAAGTCAGCATGGCGAACGTGTGGATGTGATCCGCGCTCCGCGCAGTACTGGTAGTATATTGAAACCGTTCCTGTTTGCAGCGATGCTCGATGATGGCAAAATGCTTCCCCGCACATTGCAGCAGGATGTACCCACCATCATCAATGGCTTCTCTCCTAAAAACTTTACACACGAATACGATGGTGCTGTGCCGGCCGACAAAGCATTGATTCGTTCATTGAATATTCCCGCAGTGCATGAGCTTCGCACCTATCGCTACGAGCGCTTCTATGAAGTACTGAAAAACGTAGGATTAAAAACATTAACACAACCTGCTGATCATTATGGTTTATCGCTGGTATTAGGCGGAGCAGAAGGAACACTGTGGGACATCACCGGTGCGTATGCTTCCATGGCGCGCACACTTAATAACTACACCACGCATCCGGGAAGGGATCGTTATGATAAAAATGATTTTCATTCTCCGGTTTATACCCTTACAAAAGAGGAGGATGAACAGGAAGCTAAATTGGAAAACGCTTCCCACCTTTCTGCATCTGCTATCTGGCTTACCTTCGAAGCACTCAAAGAAGTGTATCGGCCGGGAGAAGAAACGGGTTGGAAATATTTTAATAACACCAAGAAGATAGCATGGAAAACCGGAACCAGCTTTGGCTTTCGCGATGGATGGGCCGTGGGTGTGAATGCGGAGTATGCCGTGGGTGTATGGGTAGGTAATGCCGATGGTGAAGGAAGACCCGGCCTTACGGGAACAGAGACTGCAGCACCGATTATGTTCGACATCTTTTCACAACTGCCGGGCAATGCATGGTTTCAAATGCCAAAGGAAGAGTTAAATCAGATTATGATTTGTTCACGCAGTGGCCATCGTGCTACTCCATTATGTACCGAAACAGAAATGATGTGGGTAACACGCAAAGGATTGGAGACAACGCCTTGTCCTTATCATAAGAAAGTGCATTTATCCATAGATAATAACTACCAGGTGAACAGCGATTGTGAATCGGTTGATAATATGAATTCGGTGGGATGGTTTGTATTGCCACCTGTGCAGGAGTATTATTTCAAACCGCGCAACATTACTTATAAACCACTTCCGCCGTATCGTAAAGACTGTACGAATCCTGCCTCATTGCTGGCAATGGACCTGATTTATCCTAAACCCAATTCGAAGATCTTTATACCGCGCGAACTGGACGGAAGTCCCGGAAGCACAGTGTTTCAGGTGGCTCATCGCAACAGCGCCACCACTGTTTACTGGCATTTGGATGGAAGATTCATCGGTTCTACTAAAAAATCCCATCAGTTAGGCCTGATTCCGGGCGAAGGAAAGCATATAATTACCCTGGTTGACGATAGCGGGGAAACGATTGAAAGGCATTTTCAAATAATTTCAAAATCACAATAGTGTGATTTACAATATTTTATTATGTTTGTCTTCATTTATACATCTAAGGTCAAATTCTTGGATGCGTAAGTTTTGAATCGGAATTGATTGATTAGTCTACCCCTGGTAGGCCATTTTTGCATTAACAAACCCGAAGTAGAATGAAGAACTTAAGATTGTTAGGTTTCCTTTTCCTGAGCATGAGTGCCTTTGCGACAGATGGGCAACTCAACGCGGAAAACTCAAATTATGTGGTTATTGGCGCTTTTGCATCGCAGGAAAATGCACAGCATTTCGTTCAGATAGCCAAAAAACAAAGTTTCGATGCACAATTCGAAATGAATACCAACCGCCAGCTATTT
>NNBV01003414.1_pt1 | contig 10532 bp, 11 predicted proteins | sample 1173771 | NCBI WGS metagenome assembly NNBV01 (sample SAMN07173938, study PRJNA388173) | plant metagenome | isolation source: symbiotic tissue sample KVS11 | place: Norway: Troms, Kvaloya island
CGAAGCTGAAAATTGCAATGCGCTACACCCACCTGAAAGCCTGTGGAAACGAAAAGATGGAGCATAACCATAGAATCAAGTCCGCCACTGACGGTGAGCAGCACTCGCTTATCGCGAATGCCCCATTTATTTTGCTCTATATGTTGAAGAAACAATTCCTGCATCGGACAAAGGTAACTTTTATCTAATTTTGCGACCTGTATGTTAAAGCGATCTCTTTTCCTTCTTTTATTATTCTCGGTTTTGTGTGCCCCTGTTCTGGCGCAGAAGAAGGTGAAGCTGAAAAAAGCGGACAAGCTACGGGGAGGAACCGGAAGCAAAGGAGAACGGGTGGATTGGGTGGTCGGCAACGTAGTATTTGTGCAAAACAAAACCACCATCTACTGCGACTCGGCCCAGATCTACAGAGAAAGAAATGCGGTGGATGCCTATGGAAGAATCCGCATTACCGAAGGCGATTCCGTAACCGTTACTGCAAAAAGTCTTTCGTACGATGGCAATGAGAAGATCGCTTACCTGCGAAAGAATGTAGTCTTTACCAAACTCAATACTGCTGTTCTCTACACCGATCACCTCGATTACTATCGCAATAAAAACCTGGCCAAGTACTTCGATGGCGGCAAACTGGTAGACAGCACCAATACCTTAACCAGTAAGAAGGGATACTATGATGTAGGCACCAACCTGGCTTCCTTCAAAACTGATGTGGTGGGTTACAACAAAGATTACACGCTCAACTCCGATACCCTTCAATACAGTTCCAAAACAAAAATTGTTTACTTCCGCGATCTCACCAAAGTAGTGGATAAAGACGGGCAAACAGCTATCTATCAAAACGGGTATTACGATACGAATAAAAAGAAATCAGACTTAAGTCAGGGTGACATTGAAACGCCTACCTACCGAATGAAAGGTGACAAGTATTTCCTGGACGACTTCCGTAAGTTTTATAAAGCACAAACCAACGTGGTGCTGACTTCGAAAGAAGAGAACATGATCATCTATGGCGATGATGGCTATTACGATAAAAAGAACGGCATCTCTAAAGTATGGAACAATGCCTATGTGGCCAAGATTGCCGATGATGGCGACACCTTGTTTCTCTCTGCGGATACATTGGTTTCCATTGAAAGTAAAGATCCGCGTAAGAAAAGAGTATTGGCTTACAACCATGTAAAAATATTCAAGAACGACCTGCAGGGCGTGGCTGATTCGCTGGCTTATGTACCCATCGATTCCATGATTTACTTTTATAAAGACCCTGTGTTATGGAATGATGAAAACCAGATGACGGGCGACTCTATCCGATTACTTCTGAAGCAGAAAAAGATTGACCGCATTTACCTGGTGAGCAATTCATTTGTGGTATCGCAGGATTCACTCACCAATTATAACCAGATCAAAGGCCGAAAGATGACTGCGCTCTTTGTGGAAAGCAAAATCAATCACGTGGATGTAGATGGCAATGGAGAAAGCATCTATTTCGCTTTGGATGAAAAAGAATTCAAGACCGATTCGGCCTTGTATAAAGTGACCTACATGATGGGAATGAACCGGATTGTGTGCAGTAACATGAAGATCAATTTCCTGGATGGAAAAGTGAACAACATCAGTTTTTATAAAATGCCCGATGCGAAATTCATACCGCCTCATGAACTGAAAGAACCCGATACCAAGCTGCGCGGATTTATATGGCGGGGAAAAGACCGGCCTATTAAAACGGACGTAGCCAAGGCGAAAAAAGACAGGCAACGGCCGCCTTCTCAATAAATTGCCTCCCGTTTAAGTTTTTTAATAAAATCTTTAGGACATCCTTTCCATTCGCACTATCTTTCTTAGAATAGTTATAATTCCCCATGCGAAAGGTTTTTATTCTGATTATGATCATTGGAGTAATCTGTGTTGCCAAAGCACAGACTTTCGAATTGATCGACCGTCAGGAAATCTTTCAGGCAGGGTTAAGTGAAACCCTTCGCATTCCCATCCGCATCCGCAACAACACCGACAAGGCTCAGACCTATATCATCAAAAAAGTATCCAGTGATCTGGGCAGCACACAAAAAGGATATTTCTGCATCGATAAAAACTGCCACGAAACCACCGTGGAAGAAGTAACAAAACGCCTGGAGCCCAGAGAAACACTGAGCGGATTGTTTTACACCCTCGAAACCGGATTGGTAGCAGGTCAGCACAATCTGCATTTCGAAGTGGTAGCACACGGTGCATCTGCTGAGATCGCCGACCATAACGTGATTATTTCGATAGACGAAAAACAAGCCAGGCAGCTGGTTTTCAGATCAAAAGAAATCACTATCCACGATGTATATCCTAATCCGGCAAGTGATCAGGCATTTGTAGAATACGAGGTGCACAACGAGCATGTGAAAGCTAAAATGGTGATTCACAATATCCTGGGCAGCCCTATCAGCAATTATGCACTGCCCAATATGGAAACTAAAGTGAAGATTCTCACCGATGAGCTCGCCTCCGGAATCTACTTTTATACCCTTTACCTGGACAATAGCGGGGTGCTTACCCGTAAACTCATCGTCAGGAAATAATCTGCATCCAATAAATCGTATTCCTCATCCGTTTTAGAGACTGACAGGAACTGCACATTTAATTGGAAATCAGCATTCAGAAACACAGATAAATCAGGATTCAATTATCAAATCCTCTCATTATCACACTTTCAAATTGCCGGTGTCTTATTTATATTTGCGTCTTGGTTTTTTCCAAAAAGCTTAAATCAAATCATTTTTGATGATCTCCCTTTCACGAAACACCTTAATCAAGTCACTTTTCATAGTGGTAGTTGCTTTTTCGGCTATTGCCTGCAGCAAATTCAGGAGAATACAGAAGAGCGAAGACTGGCGCGTGAAATACGAGGCAGGCTTCAAATACTATGAAAAGAAGGATTATTATCACTCTTCCATCCTTTTCGAGGAGATCAGACCGGTGGTAAGAGGATTACCGGAAGGAGAAAAAGTAGAGTTTTACCTGGCCTACTGTCAATATTATGAGAAAACGTACCTGCTGGCTTCCAACCAGTTCAAAACGTTTTACGAAACCTACGGACGCAGTGCTTTAGCGCAGGAAGCCCAGTTTATGTACGCGTACTCACTTTATGTTTCTTCCCCAAGCTCTAACCTGGATCAGAAGGAAAGCAAGGAAGCGATGGGTGCCATGCAGAATTTCATCAACCAATATCCGGATTCTAAATTTCGCGACCAGGCAGTAGAAGTCATTACTTCAACACAAGTGAAGCTGGAGCAAAAAGGATATGATAATGCCAAACAATACCTGAAGCTTCGCCAATACAAAGCTTCGATTATCTCCTTCGATAACTTCAAGAGAAATTTTCCTGATTCAAAATTCCTGGAAGAGCTGGCCTATTTAAAAGTGGTAGCTCAATATCGTTTTGCACAACAAAGCTTCAACCATTTGCAATCGGAACGTTATACACTGGTAGTGGAGTTCTATCAGGAACTTGTCGATAACTTCCCTGAAAGTAAATACCTGAAAGAAGTAGAAAAGTTCTATTCAGAGAGTCTTGCTAAACTCAATCAATTAAAAACAACAACTAAAAATTCATAATCAACATGGCTGTTCAACCTTCAATCGTTACACGTGATTTAGAAAAAATCGCTAACCGTACTGGTAACATTTACGAATCGGTAGTAATCGTTTCAAGACGTGCACGCCAGATCGCTGTTAATATCAAAGAAGAACTAAACGGAAAGCTTGCTGAGTTTGCTACTACGGTAGACAACCTGGAAGAAGTTTTCGAAAACCGTGAGCAGATCGAGATCTCCCGTTTCTACGAGCGTATGCCAAAGCCTACGTCTACAGCCATGGAAGAATTTCTTGAAGGAAAAATCGTACACCGCAAACGCAGCGACATCGATAAGCTGGATGCTTAATGCATGCTGGGCGGAAAAAAAATAATTCTTGGTATTACCGGGAGTATTGCAGCCTATAAGACTGCAATACTCGTACGGTTGCTGATCAAATCAGGAGCCGAAGTAAAAGTGATCATGACGCCCACCGCGCATGATTTCATCACCCCCCTCACCCTTAGCACACTCTCCAGAAATCCAGTACTCACTTCATTTTCGAATGAAGGCAGCGGCCAGTGGAACAACCACGTGGAGCTTGGCCTTTGGGCCGATGCATTGATCATCGCCCCGGCAAGTGCCAATACATTATCCAAAATGGCTCATGGACTTTGTGACAATCTTCTTTTAGCTACTTACCTGTCGGCACGTTGTCCTGTATTCTTTGCTCCTGCTATGGATCTGGATATGCTGCAACATCCTTCTACCACTGCTAACATTCAAAAACTAAAAAGCTATGGCAATCATTTAATTGATGCTGCTTTTGGTGAACTGGCCAGTGGTCTTATTGGTAATGGACGGATGGCAGAGCCGGAAGAAATCATAACACAACTCACTCGCTTTTTTGATAATGGAAAGTTAAAAGGCAAGCAGGCCTTAGTGACAGCAGGCCCAACGCATGAGGCGATTGACCCTGTTCGTTTTATTGGCAATAACTCAAGCGGTAAAATGGGATTTGCTATTGCCGAAGAGCTAGCCAACCAGGGCGCTGAAGTAACTATTGTTTCTGGTCCAACTCAACAATCTACTACACATCCGCATATCAAAATAAAGAAAGTAACTTCTGCGGAAGAGATGTTTACTGCCAGTCAAAGCCTCTTTGCTGCTGCTGATATTATTGTGCTTGCGGCTGCCGTTGCGGACTACCGCCCTGTGGAAGTGGCAGGACAGAAGATCAAGAAAACAGAAAGTGATCTGACCTTAACACTGACCAAGACAAAAGACATTGCTGCTGAACTTGGAAAACAAAAAACCAACGGCCAGTTTATTGTTGGCTTTGCATTGGAAACAGAAAATGAAAGAGCAAATGCAGAGGCTAAGCTTGCCAAAAAGAACTTCGACCTCATCGTGCTCAATTCGCTGAAAGATGAAGGGGCGGGATTTGGTCATGACACCAACAAAATCACCATTATCGACCGGAAAAATAAGGTAAGTGAATTTTCTTTGAAGAATAAGAAAGAAGTAGCCGCTGATATCGTTAACGCTATTATAGAAAATATTCATGCGTAACATCCTTTCCATTGCATTCTTTTTAGCGACCACACTGCTCTGCTGTGCACAGGAGCTCAATGTGAAGTTTACCATCAATGCCGATCAGGTGCAAACCACCGACAGGGCTGTATTCAAGGACATGGAGCGCTCATTTGCCAATTTCATGAACTCGCGCAAGTGGAGCAACGACAATTATAAAAATTACGAAAAGGTCAACTGCCGTATTTTTATCAACATCAGTAAGATGCCCTCCATTGGTAATTTTGTAGCCAGTGCACAGATCACCGTTGCCCGCCCGGTATTCAATACCAATTATGAAACCGTACTATTCAATTTTGCCGATCGCGAATTTGAATTTGAATACATTGAATCCCAACCTTTGGATTACAATGACAATACCTATTTCAACAACCTTACTTCCATGCTTGCCTTCTATTCCTACATTATTTTAGGTATGGATTACGATTCGTTCAGCGATATGGGTGGGAATCCGTTTTTCCAAAAGGCACTGACGGTTGTCAATAACGCGCAGGGAAGCAATCGCCCTGGATGGGATGCCCTCGGAAGCAATCGCAGCAGGTATGCACTCATTGAAAGCCTGAATAATCCCCAGATGGCTGAAATACGAAAGGGAACCTATCGGTATCACCGGCTGGCACTGGACACCTTTGACAAAACACCCGATGATAGCCGCACCATCATCCTGGAGGTACTCAAATCGGTAAAGAAAGCGTGGACGATCAATCCCAATTCGATATCGGTGATCTCTTTCTTCGATTCAAAATCCACTGAATTAGCCAATCTCTTTTCGGAAGGTAGTCTGCCTGTGAGAAGAGAAGCGTATGACCTGCTCACACAGCTTGATCCCAAGCGAAACATTTACCAAAAGATTGTAGCCAATTAGAAAAAACAGGCAAGTGAGAGTTGACGATTAGCAAAGTCGCAGCATCACGATTTGATTTCCATTATTAGCTTAATGAATTCCAATTATTCACTGCTGCCGACGATTTTACATTTGTCAATTGTCAACTTGCTCATATATTGCATGAGCTATGCTGAAGCACCTTACTATAAAAAACTACGCCCTGATCAAGCACCTGGAGATGGATCCTTCAGGGCATCTCAATGTGATTACCGGTGAAACCGGGGCAGGTAAATCCATCATGCTCGGTGCGGTAGGTTTACTACTCGGCTCGCGTGCCGATACCAAAGTATTGTGGGATGAAAACGAGAAGTGTATTGTAGAAGGAACATTCGATCTTTCGGCTTACAAGCTAAAAAGTCTTTTCGAAACAGCTGATCTGGATTATGAATCCGTGAGTGTCATCCGCAGAGAGATAAGTCCGGGTGGAAAGAGTCGCGCGTTTATCAATGATACCCCCGTAACGCTGGATGTAATGAAGCGGATTGGCCAGCGCCTGATGGACATCCATTCACAACATGAAACACTGGCATTGGGCGAACAGTCTTTTCAGCTGGAACTGATTGATGCTTTCGCTGCGAATGAAAAAATCAAAACCACCTATCAGCAAGCGTGGAAGACCTATTCAAAAGCAAGATCTATTTATGAAGAACTTGTTTCCGAGTCTTCTTCACTAAAACAGGAAGCCGACTTCGTGCGCTTTCAATGGGATGAATTAGCGAAGGCCGACCTGGAAGAGCATGAACAGGAGAAACTGGAATCAGAACTGAAGATCAGCGAACATGCGGAAGACATTAAGACAAGATTCAACCACGCGATCAATCAACTGGGCCAGTCGGAATATTCCATCACTACCGTATTAGCTGAAGTCAAAGCACAATTGCAGGCCGTTGCCGATTATTCACCTGCTTACGAACTTCTCTTTACGCGACTGGAAAGTATTCGCATAGAAGCCGAAGACATTTTACAGGAGATAGAAAAAGAAGAAAGCAATATTGAGTTTGATCCGAAGCAAAGCGCAGAGATCAAAGAACGATTAAGCCTGATCTATCAGTTACTGCAAAAGCACAGAAAATCATCTATCAAAGAGTTGCTGGAGTTTCAGGAATCACTGCGCATAAAAACAGAGAAGACCGAAAACCTGGATGAAGCGCTGTCAGCAGCAAAAAGTGATCTTGAAAAAAGCAAAGCCGTGCTTACGCAAAATGCCAAAGAGCTTTCGCTTACACGTGAGAAAGTTTTTAATGGCCTGACCAAACAGGTGGTACAGTTGTTAATTGAATTGGGTATCCCCGATGCGGTAATCAAAATCGAAAATGAAAAAGGAGAAGCCGGCCCATCAGGTATCGATGCCATTGAGATTTTGTTCAGCGCCAACAAAGGACTTACCCCACGGCCTTTAACACAAGTAGCATCGGGCGGTGAGTTCTCACGATTGATGTTCGCTGTAAAATATGTAATGGCCGAAAAGACATCCATGCCTACCTTGATCCTGGATGAGATTGATACCGGAGTATCGGGAGAGATTGCCATTCGTCTTGGTCGTATGATGAAAGACATTGCCCAACGTCACCAGGTGATTTCCATCAGCCATTTACCTCAAATCGCTGCCAAAGGTGATACTCATTTTTATGTCTATAAAGACAACTCATCGACCAAAACAATCAGCCTTATCAAGAAGCTGAACGAAGAAGAGCGTATTGAAGAAATCGCCAAAATGATCGGTGGCTCCAAACCTTCCGCCAAAGCGATTGAAAACGCCCGCGAGCTGATGGAAAGCTAAAAGCACCTCACACAAATTTCTTATCTGAATTTAATTTCCTATTTTGTATTACATAATTGGTAATTGCCTTACGGGCTTTGCCAAGGAGGTTTATTTTCCCAAAACTTAACTCTCTCTTGCACTATGAACATTTTCGTTGCTCGTTTGAATTTCAAAACCAGACCAGAAGATCTGGAGAAAGCCTTTGCGCAGTATGGCCAGGTGGCTTCTGCTAAAATTGTAAAAGACCGTGACACCGGCCGATCGAAGGGATATGGTTTTGTTGAAATGCCCAACGATGAGGAAGCAAACAAGGCGATTGCAGCATTGAATGAGCAGGAGTTCGATGGGCGCACGATTGTAGTGAAACCCGGTAATCCAAAAGATCCGAGATAGTTTTTATCATCCTATACTTAAGCAGAAGAAGCAGAGCCACAACTCTGCTTTTTTGTTTTTAAATCCAGAATGTTTCTTCCAGTTCCAATACAATTTATAGACTGTCCGCGGAAGTTTTAATACCATGCCATATGAGATGAGCAGGCCGCGGGTTTTACCTCTGTTATCATGATCGCCAGCGATCATGATAACAGAGGCTCTTGCAATCTTTTTGCGCGACTACACCTTTTCTATGAAATGCACTTGTACAGCGCGCAGTGAAGGATAAACTTTATAAAGCAGCTCAGGTAACTGCTCTATTGCTAATAACAATTAAAGGATAATTGTTTACTTCTCTAGTTCATCTGGTAAGTGTATTCTCTCACAGATAATGTTGCTACAATATGCACAGATTGAAAGTTCATAACACCTATAAAGCAAAAAGGCTGCGCATAAAAAAAGTTATCTGCCAGTGCGAACGCTGGCGTTCGCACTGGCAGATAACTTTCCTCATCTTTCAACTGACCTATCGCTGCTCTTTCAGTTTTTTCTCTTCAATCAGGTAAGCCAATAGTAACCCAACACCTCCGAAGATGAACAGCATAGAGAAGTAACCTGTTTCTTCCATATCAAAAGCACGGTCGAGCCAATGGCCAACGAGCAAACCAAGTCCTGCACCAATCAGAAGAAGCCCTGCACGCAGCGCCCCCGATGTAGGCCAGCTCTTTGCACTTTTAAATAAGGTCGGATCGAGCCCCTTCTCGATGATCAGCATCTTTTCCATGTTTTCAAACTTGCGGATATACACCACCATGATAAATGCTCCGATTGAAATGATAATCGGGATCATCATTCCGAATATGGGGATTATAACATCTTCTTCCATAACTGTAACTATTTTATTTGCCCCTATGACGCGAACTTCATTTAACCGGTTACAGAAGTTTTACAAATAAAATAATAGGACTTAGGTGTTGGGACTTGGAACTTAGGGGTTTGGAGTCAGGCATTGTTAATGAGTTGAGATCAATCTCTCAACACCAAGGTCCCCACCCCTAATTCCCAACATCCAGGTTCCAAATCCCAACACCCAAGTCCCAAGTCCTAACACTCCCAGATCCTAATTGATTAAAATATCAACACACGGGTGTAACTTGAGTGATAAATAAAGCGTCAAAGGCCCGTGATCACACTTCAGGAGGAAAATGCTTTAATTGACCGCATACTGGCCGGTGAGCGACAGCTTTATGCTCAGCTCGTGGACAAGTACAAAAGTTATGCGTACACCATCGCCTTCAAAGTGGTGGAGAACAAACCGGAAGCAGAAGAAGCCGCACAGGACGCTTTCATCAAGGCATTTCATTACCTGAAAGGATTCAATCGTCAGGCGCGGTTCAGTACCTGGCTGTATCGGATTGTTTTTAATACTGCTATCAGTTACAAAAGAAAAAACAAACAGCAGTTTCAGGATATTGAAGACACACCTATTGAATATCACGAACGGGCTGATACCCAAACAGAGAAAGATGATCAGCAGGTGTTTCTTACGCTGGCGATGAGCAAGCTCAATGAAGCTGACCGGCTTGCCATTCAACTCTATTATATGAAAGAGTTTCCGCTGGAAGAAGTGGCACAGATGATGGGACAGAATATGAATACCATCAAAGTACGCGTTCACCGGGCTCGCCAGCGGCTTGCCGATGAACTGAAAAGGATTTTAAAAGAAGAAGCATTAACTTTGTAATCGCATGGAAAAGATAAGTAATCAACAGAATGACCAGCTGCTGGATTTCCTGGATGGAAAACTATCGGGAGCTGAAGTTGCTGTACTTAAAACTCAGTTAGAGCAATCACCTGCTATGCGCGAACGCCTGGAAGACCTTCGCCTCATTCACGATTTGCTGAGCAGCCGATCTGTTGTAAAGTCAAGCCTCTCTCCTGCCTTCACCAATAACGTGATGTATAATTTAGATAAGGCTCCTTCTACCAGTTCACTTTCTCCACGCAATGGTCTGCTTCTGTTGATTGGAATATTGGTAGCCACAGGTGTTGGAATGTTCCTCTTAGCTACAGGCTCCCTGGATTCATTAAGCGGACTGGTTAATCTGAACGAGCTGAACTTACCCAAAGCACTTCAAAACTTTTCCATCAAAAGCATTCCTTTAAGTATAAAAACAGTGATGAAGGTAGTGATCATGATCAACCTGGTTATTGCTTTTATTGTATTAGATAGAACGGTGTTGAAGCCCTTCTTTAACAGAAAGCAGAGTACTGAAGGGTTTAATTAACTGAGTTAAAATAGTCTTGCTAGTCTGAGTAGTTACCGCGCGAGTTGAAGTTTAGTGCAAAGCCGCGGCTATTACAT
>NNBV01000378.1_pt1 | contig 10525 bp, 7 predicted proteins | sample 1173771 | NCBI WGS metagenome assembly NNBV01 (sample SAMN07173938, study PRJNA388173) | plant metagenome | isolation source: symbiotic tissue sample KVS11 | place: Norway: Troms, Kvaloya island
AATTTCCAAAATCTATTGACTTTTCTGGAGAATAAACTATAGTAATTACATAGCCAACAGAAACGAGTTGGTTCAGCCAAAAAAAGCTAAAACAAATTACCACTTTCAGGAGAGAATCAATGATTATTGCAGACTTAAACTACTTAGAAAATACCAGCGAAGAAGTTTTGGGCGGTTTTGGTTTCTCTGAATACAAGAACGTAGATATCAACATTGACATTGATGAAACCGTCGATATCAACAAAGATGTTGATGTTACTGTTAGCATCAGCGGCAACCTAGCGACTGCTGAATCAGGCGCAACTGCATTAGGTAACAACACCTTGGCTGAATCATTTGCTTTCACCTACACAAGTAGCGGTGTTTCTGCTTCTAACGCATTGAGCGTATCTGCTACCTACCCATAATTCATTCCACTTCAGGCAAATTAACACTTTCAGGAGAGAATCAATGATTATTGCAGACTTGAACTACTTAGAAAATACCAGCGAAGAAGTTTTGGGCGGTTTTGGTTTCTATGAAGTGAAGGACGTAGATATCAACATTGACATTGATGAAACCGTCGATATCAACAAAGATGTTGATGTTACTGTTAGCATCAGCGGCAACCTAGCGACTGCTGAATCCGGCGCAACTGCATTAGGTAGCAACACCTTAGCTGAATCATTTGCTTTCACCTACACAGATAGCGGTGTTTCTGCTTCTAACGCATTGAGCGTATCTGCTACCTACTAATTCATTCCACTTCAGGCAAATTAACACTTTCAGGAGAGAATCAATGATTATTGCAGACTTGAACTACTTAGAAAATACCAGCGAAGAAGTTTTGGGCGGTTTTGGTTTCTATGAATACAAGAACGTAGACATCAACATTAACATTGATGAAACCATCGATATCGACAAAGATGTAGATGTTACTGTTAGCATCAGTGGCAACCTAGCAACGGCTGAATCGGGTGCTACAGCATTAGGTAACAACACTTTGGCTGAATCATTTGCTTTCACCTACACAGATAGCGGTGTTTCTGCTTCTAACGCATTGAGCGTATCTGCTACCTACTAATTCATTCCACTTCAGACAAATTACCACCTTCAGGAGAGAATCAATGATTATTGCAGACTTGAACTACTTAGAAAATACCAGCGAAGAAGTTTTGGGCGGTTTTGGTTTCTATGAATACAAGAACGTAGATATCAACATTGACATTGATGAAAACGTTGATATCGACAAAGATGTTGATGTTGATGTTGACATCAGTGGCAACCTAGCTACTGCTGAATCCGGTGCTACTGCATTAGGTAACAACACCCTTGCTGAATCGTTTGCTTTCACCTACACAAGTAGCGGTGTTTCTGCTTCTAACGCATTGAGCGTATCTGCTACCTACCCATAATTAAACTCTACTTGCAAAGAGTGTCAAATCTTGCAAGCAGAGCCGGCTCGAAAGCCTAGTAGATTCATAGATGGCCGAAGGCTCAAATGACCAGAGAGTCTTCGGCTCTTACTGTAAGATACACCATATCACAACAAAAAATAACCGGTTCAGAAATAATCAGAAATAAATTTTTACTATTTTCAGTTCTCAATTCGCCATCTCTGAGTTTTAACTCAGGGCTAATAATCGGTGGAAAGCAATCCCTAGCCGATGTGGGTTTGTTGTAGAGGTAATTAATTTTAATATGCTAAAAATCAAAATTTTAATCGGTTAAAACCGATTTCAGCGAAGTAATCCCACAGAAGCATCTACATACTGTTTTTTTACTAAGCAAAACTTTCAGTCCAGTTATTGTGTAATTAATTTTATACCGCTACTTATAGGTTATAGGAATTTAAGTTCCTGGCGGGTGTAGCAACAGCAAAACACATAAAATAATTATATAAGTATATGACTACAATTCCTGAAGCTCTCCAACTCGCTGTTCAACATTACCGAGCCAAGCGCTTTACCCAAGCCGAACACCTTTATCGGCAAATTATAGACATAAATCCCAGGCAGAGCGAGGCGCTATATGCATTAGGTATGCTAATGCAGCAGAGAGGACAACATCAGAATGCAGAATTATTTTTCCAAGCAACCTTAGAATTGCAGCCAGAAGCAGCAGCAGTACATAATAGCCTGGGATATAGTTTACAACAACAAGGTAAGCTAGAAGATGCGATCGCTTGCTATCAAAAAGCACTGGAGATTCTACCCGACTGCATAGAAGTGCAAGCTAATATCGGTAATGCTCTCCACATCCAAGGAAAGCTATCACCCGAAGAACAAGTCTACTATGCAGACTTAAATCAGCAGTTTGCTTTGGGTAGACAAAACTCAGGCGATTTCAAGATTGCAGAGTTATATTATCGGCAAGCTATTGCATTGCAGCCAAATTTGGTACAAGCTCATAATAATTTAGGAGATGTACTTCAAAAACAGGCACGGCTAGATGATGCTATTAAGGCTTATCAACAAGTCATAAAAATTCAACCAGAGTATCCTTACGCCTATCACAACTTAGGATATATTTTCCAGCAAAAAGGTCAGCTTGAAGAATCAATCCAAGCTTACCAACAAGCATTAAATATTAAATATGATTTGGCATTAACCCATAATAATTTGGCAAATATTTTCAAAAAACTTAATAAATTTGATGAAGCGATAAAATCTTATCAAGAAGCTATAAAATTTCAACCAGATTTAAATGCTATCCATTATAATTTGGGAGCTACTTTTAAACAAAACTGTAAATTAGAGTCAGCAATCGGAGCATTTGAACAAGCTCTAAAAATTACACCAGATTATGCCCCGGCTAAATTGGGTATTTGTATCAGTCAACTGCCGATTATTTATTCTAGCGCTGATGAAATTGAATCTAGCCGCAATCAGTATCAACAGCATTTGCAAAATTTAGCTGAAAGCTATCAATTACTTAATCAAGAAGAACGAGCCAAATCATCGGAAGCTGTGGGCACATTGCAGCCTTTTTATCTGGCATATCAAGGCTTAAATGACCAAAATTTACAGCGAATGTATGGGCAAATGATTTGTCAGATTATGTCGAGTCGCTATCCCCAATTTAGTGAGCGGCTTGTTATTCCAAATTTAGATAAAAATGAAAAGGTTCGGATTGGGATTATCTCTGGATTTTTCTATAATCATTCCAATTGGAAAATCCCGATTAAGGGTTGGGTAGAAAATCTTGATAAAAATGAATTTGAATTGATTGGTTATCACACTGGGATAACAAAGGATTCTTCTACGATCGCAGCCGCAAAAGTTTTTGATAAATTTGTTCAAGGCGTTCGCTCAATTGAACAATGGTGTGAGGCAATAACTGAAGATAAATTACATATCCTAATTTTTCCAGAATTTGGGATGGAACCAATGACAGTAAAACTAGGTTGCTTAAGACTAGCACCAATTCAAATGACATCTTGGGGACATCCTGATACCAGTGGATTACCAACAATTGACTATTACTTGAGCAGTGATTTAATGGAATTAGCAAATGCTCAAGAACATTATACAGAAAAATTAGTTAGATTGCCCAATTTATCTATTCATTACACACCTTTAGCAATTCAACCAGCAGCAACAAAGAAACCAGATATAGGTTTAAAAGAGGATGAAATTCTCTTCTGGTGTTGCCAGTCATTGTATAAATATTTGCCCAATCATGATGATGTATTTCCCCTGATTGCCAAGGAAGTAGAGAATTCTAAGTTTGTATTTATTAAACATGAGAGTGAAGAGGTTACAGAAATATTTCGCCAGCGTTTAAGCCACGCTTTTGAAAAATTAGGGTTGGATTATCAAAATCACTGTTTATTTGTGCCTCGGATGAAGAGTCGAGCTTTTGCTGGTATGACAGCTTTAGCCGATGTCTTTTTGGATAGTATTGGTTGGTCTGGATGTAACTCTACTTTGGAATCTATTGCCCATAATATTCCAGTTGTAACTTTGCCAGGAGAACTAATGCGAGGTCGACATTCTTTAGCAATCATGAAGATGATGGGTATAGAAGAGACGACCGCCTTAAATAAAGAAGAATACGTAAAAATAGCTATTAGGCTAGGAAAAGATGTTGAATATCGTCAATATATATCCCAGCAAATTGCAGAAAATAAGCATAAATTATATAGTGATTTAAAACCAGTCAAAGCATTAGAAGATTTTCTTTTACAGTTGGTTAATAAACCCCGAAAATTTGACGCTAAAGATGTTAATGAAGCGTTGAAACTTGCAGTTCAACATCATCGAGCTAATCGCCTAGATGTAGCTGAACAGTTATATCATCAGATAATCGAAAAACAGCCGGACTATTCAGAAGCATTATACGGTTTAGGGATGCTGGCACAACAAAAAGGTGCGCTTCTAGAAGCGGATAAATTTTTGAGTGCAGCTTCTCAAGTTCAGTCTGACTCTGTAAAAATTTGGTTTAGTTTAGGCAATTTGCGTCAAGCTCAAGGAGAATTACCAGAAGCGGAAGTAGCTTATAAAAAAGCTATTGCTCTGCGACCAGATGCGGGGACAATTTACAATAATTTGGGCTACACCTTGGAAAAACAAGGTAAGTGGGAAGAAGCGATCGCATCTTATCAAAAAGCCCTGGAATTTCAACCCAACTGCACAGAAGCAGATGTCAATTTAGGCAATGCCCTTTTTGCCCAAGGAAAGCTTTCAACACAGAAACAAGCCGAGTATGCTCAATTGAACTATAGGCTGGGCATTGCTCGCAAACAAGCAGCTGATTGGAAAACTGCTGCTCTTTACTATCGAGCTGCGATCGCACTCCAACCAGACTTGGCAGAAGCTCATTATAACTTGGGCGTGGTACTACAAAAACACGGAGAAATAGAAGAAGCGATCGCTTGCTATCAAAAAGCCTTGGAATTCAATTCCCAACATCGGGAAGCCAAGATGAATTTAGCCGAGATTTCCCAAAGCCAAGACCAAAAAATTACACAATCTAACTCACTAGAAACTTGCAGTTAAACGACTCATTTGACCTAATAGCTAAAAACTAAAATTAAGGAGATAAAAATCATGGCATTTATTCGTGGAACTAATGCAAATGACTTAGTTAATGCTTCTTCCCCAGTCCAGCTTAGAAGCACAGAAGCAGCCGACCAAATCTCTGGCGGTGCCGGTAACGATACTCTCTTTGGGTTAGGTGGCGATGACTTCATCCAAGGCGACCAGGGTAGCGATTTATTAGATGGTGGCGATGGTAACGATCGCCTCTTTGGTGGCATTGATAGTGGTAACGACACCTTATTCGGAGGACTAGGTGCTGACTTCCTGGATGGAGGAAGTGGTAACGATTTCTTGGATGGTGGTGATGATGATGACACCATTCAGGGTGGCACAGGTAATGATACCATTAGCGGCGGCGCAGGTAATGATGTCATCTTAGCAATCAGTGGCAGTGATTCCATCGATGGCGGCAGTGGCAATGACTTGATCCAAGGAGCTAGCGGTAGCGACCTGACTGGCGGCGGTGTAGATACGCTGCGAGGCGGTGCAGGAGACGATACCATCTTGGGTAATGGACAGAATGACCTGCTTTTTGGCGACGATGGTAATGACAGACTTGATGGCGGTGGGGATAATGACTTCCTCAGTGGTGGTATCGGAGATGACTTACTTGATGGCAATGTAGGTAATGACACTCTGATTGGTGGGGCTGGCGTTGACACGCTAAATGGTAACAGTGGCACCGATCTAATTGATTATTCATCCAGTACAGCCGGAATTAATGTTAACTTAGCGACTGGTATCGCTAGCGATGGATTTGGCACTACTGATACACTAATCAACGTTGAAGATGTCGCTGCTTCTAATTTCAACGACATCGTAGTTGGCAATACCGGGAATAACCGTCTCATCGGAAACGCAGGTAACGACAGTCTAGATGGAGGTGCTGGCAACGATACTTTAGTTGGGGGAGTAGGTAATGACACCCTCGAAGGAGGCGCTGGTTTTGACCGGGTAGATTATTCCTCAAGTACGGCGGCTGTCAACATCAACCTTTCTACTGGTGTCTTTACTGATGGGCTGGGTGGAACTGATAGACTGAGCAATATTGAAGAAATCGTCGGTTCTGCTTTCAGCGACATTTTAGTTGGTAATACGGGTAGTAACTTCTTTGTTGGCGGGGCTGGCAATGACACCATTGATGGCAGTACTGGAACAGACCGGGTAAATTATTCTTCCAGTACCGCAGCAGTTGTTGTGAATCTGACCACTGGTGTCGCCACTGATGGCTTGGGTGGCACAGATAGGCTGTTCGGTATTGAAGATATCACTGGTTCGGGTTTTGACGACACCCTAACTGGCAGTATAGCCAATAACGTCTTTGTTGGCGGGGCTGGCAATGACTCCATTGATGGCGGCGATGGTATTGACCGAGTTGATTATTCCACCAGTGCAGGGGCAGTTGTTCTTAATCTGACCACTGGTATCGCTACTGGCGGGTTAAGTATTGGTACTGATACCCTAATTAATATTGAAGAAGTCATCGGTTCCACATTCAGCGACAACCTGACTGGAAATGCTTTAAATAACCTCTTTGTCGGCGGCCCTGGCAATGACACCATTGATGGTGGCGATGGTATTGACCGGGTTGATTATTCTTCTAGCACAGCTGGAATCACCGTTAACTTAGCGACTGGTGCTGCTAGTGATGGGTTTGGGGGAACAGATAGCCTGAGCAATATTGAAGAAGTAGTTGCTTCTAGCTTTAATGATAGTCTGGTCGGAAGTGCTGCAAATAACCTCTTTGTTGGAGGGGCTGGCAGCGACACTGTGAACGGGGGCGATGGTATAGACACTATTGATTATGCTTCCAGTATTGCAGGTGTCACCGTTAACTTAGCAACTGGTACTGCTAGTGATGGATTCACTGATACTGATACGTTGTCTAACATTGAAAACGTAGTTGGTTCTAACTTCAACGACAACTTGACTGGAAATACTGCTGCTAACTCGCTCAGTGGTGGCGCTGGCAATGATACGCTCAGTGGTGGCGCTGGTAATGATACACTCAGTGGTGGTCTTGGTAGCGATCGCGCTGATTATGCCTCTAGCACAGCAGCAGTCAATATTGATCTGACAGCAGGAACAGCGATCGATGGACTAGGCGGAACTGATACCCTAATCGACATCGAAGAAGCTTCGGGTTCAAATTTCAACGACACCCTCACTGGCAATACAGCCAATAACTTCCTCAGTGGTGGATCTGGTGATGACAGCCTAGATGGGGCTGCTGGTAATGATACCCTTGCAGGCGGCGCTAGTAATGACACCCTCAATGGTGGTCTTGGAATTGACCGAGCAGATTATTCTTCCAGTTTGGCGGGAGTGGTTGTTAACTTAGGCACGAGTACAGCTAATGATGGACTCGGTGGTACTGATACCCTAATCGACATCGAAGAGGTTGCCGGTTCAAGTTTCAACGATAACCTCACTGGCAATGATGGCAATAACCTCTTTATTGGAGGTGCTGGTAATGACATTATTGATGGCGGACTTGGTATCGATCAACTAGATTATTTCTCCAGTACTGCTGGGGTTGTCATTAATTTCGGAACCAGTACGGCTAGCGATGGGTTAAGTGGTACAGATACATTTAGCAACATTGAAAACGCGGCTGGTTCTACCTTCGCAGATAGAATAATTGGCGATGCTGGTAACAATAGTCTGATTGGAAATGCTGGCAATGATACGCTAATTGGCGGTGCTGGCAACGATGTCCTCACTGGTGTTGGTGCTGGTAGCCGAACTGCTCCCATTACTATCGGTAGTTTCGGTAATCGAGGATTCCAAGAAGTTGATCTATTAACCGGCGGAGCAGATAACGATCGATTTGTCCTGGGAGGTGGTAATGAATTTTACTATCTGGGTAGTGGTAGTAATACGAGCAATGGTAGTGCATTTGGTGACTTTGCCATTATTGGTCAAGAAACCGCCACACCTAATATCTCTGCAAGAGATTTTAATGCAGGCGATGTAATTCAGGTGCAAAAAGGCTTAGTCTATAGAGTCCAACAAGTAGGTGTCGATACATTTATTTTCGGGACTACCTCTAATAGCTTATCGCCAAGCTTCCTTGATTTAGTAGCGGTTGTAGTCGGAACTACCTTCACTGAAGTTGGAGCTTCTTTACGAGATCAAAACGGGTCTACCCTTGGTGTTCTTGCCAGCCCAGCTCCATCTGTCGTCAGTTTTTATCTGTAAAAGTCAACTTCAGCCGACTTTAAAAGTTTGTAAATCTGCTTGGTTTGCAATACTCTCCAGACAAAACATAGTCACAAATTCAGAGGAAACTAAAATGAACACAAGCAAGAAATTAAATCAGCAAATGGAAATTAATGATCTAATTGCTGATGCCGTTACTAATGCGGTGACACGCAGAGATTTGGTGGGTTTATCCGAACAAGAAGCCGCAGGAATTATGGGTGGTTTAACTTCGGATATCGCACTCACAGAATTGAAAGAAATTTGTCCACCAACTATAGTTGGGCGAATTGCATTACCCGATGACAAACCAGTTATTGAACCAACAACTAAGCCTCCAATTAAGGGGATTTGTCCACCAATTGTAGTTGGGCTGATTGCATTACCTGATGACAGTCAACTTGCCTAACTCTTAACCTTCAATTCTTAAAAAGACTCTTTCGGTGGAGGAACAACTCATGGAAGATATTACTACTGTTCAGACTACCCTTTGCCCTAGTGCTAGACCCGAATCTATGGATGGTGTTGTCTTTGGCGTAGTTGCCGGAACGATCGCAGCCCCTCGTGTAACTTATCTCAAACAACCTCTGCCTATCACAGATGAAGTGATGGCAAAGGCTAGCCCAGTTACACCTGCTGAAATTTTTCGCACTGCTGCATCCTGCGCGGAATCTGGTTGTCAGCATTTTGACGGCAAAGACTGCCGCCTTGCAATGCGAATTGTTGACAAATTGCCCACAGTAGTAGAGCAACTACCACCTTGTTCTATCCGCCGAGATTGTCGTTGGTGGCAACAAGAAGGTAAAGCAGCATGTATGCGATGTCCGCAAATCATCACAGATCACTATTCTTCATCTGAACAGCTACGTCAAACAGCAAATCCTCCTATGATATTTGCAGATTTGATTATGGCTGTGAAGACTGGCTGATTTTTACACCCTACAACTAAGATCAAAGGAGGCATGAAAAATATGTCCTTAGCAATTTTCGAGCAAGTTAAAGAGTTCCTAATCAGAATAGTCAAAGACGAAGCTTTCCGCAGTCAACTTATGAGCGAAAAAGCTGAAGAAGTGAAAAAAGCCTTAGAAAATGGTGGCTATAACTTTTCTCAAAAGGAATTTGAAACAGCCGCTATCCAAATATTAGAATTAAAAGAACTAGGCGAATTTCACGATCTGAGCGAAGAGGAATTGGTAGGAGCTTTTGGTGGACTGACAAGCATTAGTGATAGAATTATCCAGCCACTATACGGGGTAATATATTGGCCTCCCGAAGACGAGTATCCACGACCATGGCCGAAACCAAAACCAATTGACCCACAGCCCATGTACGGCATAATAATTGAACCACTTGATCCACCTCTACAACCAATGTATGGAGTAGTTGTTCCACCAGAATTAGAATAGCCTAATCAAAGAATGAAATTACAGGGTGCAAAGTTGGAAGTAATGTCAAGAAAGGTTCATTATCTAAGTATGCAGATCGCTGATTTACCTTATTTAGAGAATGTTCCAGAAGACGAATTAATTTTAGGTTCTGCTGGAGTGAGTGTGACATCTGAGGCATTGGCTTTCGGTTCTGAGATTTACCCTTTTGCTAGTGCAAATAGTAGTGCAACATCTCAGTCTGATGGGGATTTTACCGCAAGTGGTACAGGATTAGCTGAAGCATTTGGTAGTGCTTCTATAGCTAAGGTAATAGTTGCAGGTGATGGTGATCCGGTGATTGAAAAAACTACATCTAAGTTTTTTCAAAATACTGCTGTTGCAAGTGGTTTTATAACCGTCACTAATTTCCCTTCTCGACTGAATTTTTACGACTTTTGGAAAGATTCATTTTGAGGGTTTTCTAAGCCCTGATTTTTCCGCCATATCAAATCTATGTGAGCTTGCATAGAATCATTCCCAGGACTTATATCAGGTTCGGTTAAATACTTATAACATCTGTAGGTTGGGTTGAGGAACAAAACCCAACGCTTGATCCTTGTTCATGTTGGGTTTCACTGCCGTACCCCTACGGGGAAGCATAGCTATAACCCAACCTACAGTCAACTTATAAAACCGAGATTGAGAATTAATTTATGACATATCACCGCAAAAGTTACGCAGTTTGGGAAATTACTTTAAAATGCAATTTAGCTTGTAGTCACTGTGGTTCCCGCGCCGGACATGAACGCACCAAAGAACTTTCCACAGAAGAAGCTTTGGATCTTGTTAAGCAGATGGCCGAAGTTGGAATTAAAGAAGTGACTCTCATCGGTGGTGAAGCATTTCTGCGTCCAGATTGGCTAGAAATTGCTAAAG
>NNBV01000858.1_pt1 | contig 10511 bp, 9 predicted proteins | sample 1173771 | NCBI WGS metagenome assembly NNBV01 (sample SAMN07173938, study PRJNA388173) | plant metagenome | isolation source: symbiotic tissue sample KVS11 | place: Norway: Troms, Kvaloya island
GACGTAGTTCAGGGCGTGTACACAGGCCGCCGGGTACTCCCCTCCGCGAATGTCCCCCGGCCTGCGGCCTCCTCCTTTATTTCGCTGCGGGGAGCACCCGACGCCCTGTGCACCTGGGCACGCTCTGCGGTGATCGCACGATCAACCACTGCTCTGAAAACGCTCACGAGGGTGGGGTGCCTTGCGCAGCGAAATAAAGGAGGAGGGGCGCAGCCCCGGGGGACATTCGCGGAGCAAGGCACCCCGCCCTCGTGAGCGTCGCCCTGAACCGCGCCCGATCCAAACGCCCAGGTTCATCTCACCCGCCCTGCACTTCCAGCCGACGCATCGTGCGCCCCATGGCGACACGGCCGACCACGACAAGCACCACGATCCAGAAGCACTGCAGGCCCAGCCCCATCAGCACCTGCGGCCCGCTCATCAACCCGAAATACAGCCGCGCCGGAATATCGACCACCCCCGCGAACGGCTGCAGCAACAGCGCCGTCTGCCATGCATCAGGCAGCAACGCCAACGGCAACAAATTGCCCGAGAACACGATGACGACCGGCCCCGCCAATGCGTTGATGCCGCGCTCGGTCAGCGCCGCGGCCGTCGCGATATTGAGCAACATCACCATCGAGGTCGACAGCAACAACGCCAACACCGTCGACACCCCAAACGCGACCCCCGCCGCAACACTCACCGGCGGCTTCCAGGCCCAGTCGCCCAAGCCGGCCAGCGGCAACACAACGGCCGCAAACGCGGCCATCAACGCCACGCGCGGCAACACACGCGCCGCGATCCACCCCGCGCTGCGCACGAACCACAACGCATAGGCATCGACCGGGCGCAGCCGGTCGTAGGCCACCGAGCCGGTGCGCACGGCCTGCGCCACCTCCGGATCGCCGAGCCACGGCAACAGCGCGAGCAGCCCTTGCGCGAGCCAGCTGTAGGTGATGGCCTGCGCCAACGACATCGGCGCACCCGCCATCGACGCGCCGCCATAGAACGCCGCCAGCACCATCACCTTGATGCCACCCCACCAGCACTGCGTGGCAAAGCCCGCGAGCGCGGCGGCGCGGTACTGCAGCATCTGCAGGAAGCGCGACGCAAAGGCAGCGGTGTAAGGGCGCGCCCGCTCGCGCAAGGCCCTCACGCTTCGCCCGCTCCATGCAGGGCATAGAAGCGCGCGATGACGGCCTCGATGGCCAGGCCTTCGAGGCGAATGTCTTCCACCGCATGCTCGGCCGCCATGCGCGCGATCAGCGCGGGGGCCGTGGTGACGGTGGGGTCGAAGTCGAGCACCAGGGTCTGGCCGTCGCGCGAATGCACCCTGGCGCCGGCCACCTGGGCGGGCAGCTCGGCGCCCTGCGCAAAGTCGACCACCAGACGCCGCTCGGCCATCACCTGCGCGCGCAACGCCTCGACCGGGCTGTCGGCCAGCACGCGTCCGTGGCCGATGATGATCACGCGCCGCGCCAGCGCCTCGATGTCGTGCATGTCGTGCGTGGTCAGCAGCACGGTGGTGCCGCGCTCCTGGTTGGCGCGGCGCACGAAGTCGCGCACCGCCAGCTTCGACGGGGCGTCCAGGCCGATGGTCGGCTCGTCCAGGAACAGGATGTCGGGTTCGTGCAGCAGCGCCGCGGCAATTTCCGCGCGCATGCGCTGGCCGAGAGACAGTTGGCGCACCGGCTGGTCGAGCACGCGCTCCAGGTGCAGCAGCGCGACCAGCTCGTCGCGCGTGCGGCGGTAGCGCGCGGGGTCGACGCGGTAGATGTCGCGCAGCAGGTCGAAGCCGTCGCCCACGGGCAGGTCCCACCACAGCTGCGTGCGCTGGCCGAAGACCACGCCGATGCGCGCCACGTGGCGCTCGCGGTCGGCAAAGGGGTCGCGCCCGTCGACCGTCACGCGCCCGCCGTCGGGCCGCAGGATGCCCGCAAGAATCTTGATGGTGGTCGACTTGCCCGCGCCGTTCGGCCCGATGAAGCCCAGCAGCTCGCCGCGCTCCAGCGCGAAGGACACGCCCGACAGCGCCTCCACCGTGCGATGGCGGCGTTGCACGAGCCCGCGCAGCGCGCCCAGCACGCCGGGGTCGCGCTCGGAGATGCGGTAGGTCTTGAGGAGTCGGTCGACGACGATGTGAGACATGGAAGAAAAAAGCCGCGCCGGCCTCGACGGCACGAGGCTGCGGCGGGGGGCGGGATGCTACCCGAAAGCGCCGTTAGGATCGCTGCTCCCCACAGATTCCCGGCCATGTTTTCGATGCCTTCGACGTCTTCCCCGCCCCCACTGCCCTCACTGCCCTCCTTGCCCCAGCACCTCTTGCCCTTGACGGAGTGGGACGCGGCCGCGCGCGGCGCGCTCGTCGGCGTGTTCACCGACATCGACGACACGCTCACCCACGAAGGCGCGATCACGCCCGATGCACTGCAGGCGCTCGCCGACCTGAAGGCCGCCGGCCTGTCCGTGGTGGCGATCACCGGGCGGCCGGTGGGCTGGAGCCTGCCGTTCGTGACCACCTGGCCAATCGATGCCATCGTGGCCGAGAACGGCGCGGTCGCGTTGCTGCCCCAGGCCAATGGCGGAATCGAGAAACGCTACCAGCAGGACGCGGCCACGCGCGCCGCCCACTTCGAGCGCATGCAGGCCGTGCTGACGCGCATCGAACGCGAGATTCCGGGCGCCGCCCGCGCCACCGACTCGCCGGGCCGCGAGACCGACATTGCCATCGACCACAGCGAGTTCGTGCAGTTGAGCGACGCCACCATCGCGCAGGTGGTGGCGCTGATGCGCGAAGAAGGCATGCACGCCACCGTGAGCAGCATCCACATCAACGGCTGGTACGGCGACAACGACAAGCTAGAGGGCGCGCGCTGGATCACCCGCGAGCTGTGGGGCCGCACGCTGGCCGACGAGATGGACCTGTGGGCCTACGTGGGCGACTCCACCAACGACCAGCTGATGTTTCGCAGCTTTGCGCACAGCATCGGCGTGGCGAACGTGGCGCGCTTCGTGCCGCAGTTGGCGCACCTGCCGCGCTATGTAACGCTGGGCGAGCGCGGCACCGGGTTCGCCGAAGCAGCGCGCGCCGTTCTGGCGGCGCGCGCCTGACGCGTCAGCCGCTGACCGGCGGGTCTCAGCGGCTGCCGCGCGCGCCGGCCCACTGGCGCCACGTACCGAACACCGCAATCAGCAGCAGCACCGCCGCATAGCCCTGCGCCGTGGTCAGCAGCCCCAGCGGCGCCACCAGAAAACCCGCGAGCATCGCGGGCAGGCTGAACGCCAGGTAGCTCACCACGAAGATTGCCGCGAACAGCTCGCCGCGTTCATGCGACTGCGCAAGCGGCGCCAGCGTTTGCACAAGCGCCGAGAACGCGCCGCCGAAGCCGATGCCCGCCACCGCCGTACCGACGAAGAACAGGGCGAGCGAGCGCGTCGCCAACGACACGAGCAGCAGCACCAGCCCGAGCACCATGCTCGCCATGCCGACGATGGCCGGACGCGGCGCGGCCAGGCGGCCCAGCAAGGTCGGCGCGATGGCGCCCATGCCTGACAGCACGGCCACCGTCAGGCCGTTGACCACCCCGTTGTCGATGCCGAACACATGCAGCATCAGCGAGGGGGCCAGCGACAGAAACAGCCCGCCAAGCGCCCACACCACCACGAACACCGGCAGCCCGCGCATGAACTCGGCCCGTGCCCTGGGCGGAATCGACACGCGCGGCACCAGCGAGCCCAGCGCGCCGGCACGCGGCGTGACGGTTTCAGGCATCCACAGCACCACCACCGCCCCCACCGCGAACACCACGGCCAGGCCGCCGAACACCCACATCACCGGCTGCAGCGAGAACTTCACCGCCATGCCCGTCAGCAGCGCGCCCACGGCCAGCCCGGCCAGCGGCGACACGCTGGTGATCAGCGCGCCCAGCCGCTTGCGCGAGGCCGGCGCGGCCTCGACCACCGCCGCGCTCAAGGCGCCGCTGGCAATGCCGGTGGCCACGCCCTGCACCACGCGGGCGACGATCAACCCGCCGATGTCGTGCGCCAGCAGGAACAGCCCCATCCCCACCGCCTGCAGCACCAGCGCGCCCAGCACCACCGGCCGCCGGCCGATGTGGTCGGACAGCGAACCGGCCACCAGCAGGGAGACCAGCAGCGCAATCGCATAGATGGCGAAAGCCACCGTGAGCATCGACGACGAGAAATGCCAGGCGTGCTGGAACACCACGAACAGCGGCGACGGCGCGCTGGCCGCGAAGAAGAACGCGAACAGCACGGCGGCCAGCAACACGAAGGTCACGCCGCCCGGCAGTCGCCAAGGCTTGGCCCGTGCAGCGAGCGCGGCGGTGCTGACGGCAAGGTCGGGGCAGTTGGAGGGCATGTCGGATCCTTAATGCAACTTTTTTCGCTTTTGTGATTCTAGACTTGGGAAGCATCTAAAGCAAATATCTTTGCGTTAAAGTCCGAAACATGAACGACGTCGCCTCTGCATCTCTTCCGAACCAGCAGACCAACAAGCGCCCCGGCGGGCGCAGCGCGCAGGTGCAGGCGCTGGTGCGCACTGCGCTGGAGGAACTGGTGGCCGAACAGGGGCGCGAGCGCGTCACCGTGCCGGCCGTGGCGGAACGCGCGGGCGTCAGCGCGTCCAGCATCTATCGCCGCTGGGGCGACCTGCAGGGCTTGCTGGCGGAAACGGCCACCCACCGCCTCGACCCGAACCGCCCCTTGCCGGACACCGGTTCGCTGCGGGCCGACCTAGAGGCCTGGGCGCGCGAGCTCATCGAGCACCTGGCCCAGCCGTGCAACACCTCCTTGCTGAAAGCCGCGGCCGCGCTGGCCAACGGCGACTCGGACACCGACTGCCTGCGCAACCGCAGGAAGGAGGCGCTGACGCTGGTGGAACAGGCGCGCGCCCGCGGCGAGCATGCGCCGCAGGCACAGCAGGTGATCGATCACCTGATTGCGCCGATCGTGTTCAGGCTGGTTTTCGGGGGGGAGCCGGTGAAGGCGGAGTTGGCGGGGCGGCTGGTGGAGGAGTTGTTTGCGATCGCGGACAAGGACCGCCCAATACCTTGATCGAATCGACATGTCGCCCTGACATGTTTAAAAATAATTGAAAAATCGACACGTTTTTTCTTCATGTCGATCCCATCGACATGAGATCACGCCACCAGTTGGGCGAAAAGCGCGTCGTTGATGTAATACTTTTCGCGTCCATGCCTGCTCTCGCGCAAGACGCCCAGCCTCGCCAGCGCCTGCAGATAACCTGAGGCCGTCTGCCGCTTGGCAATGCCCGCTTCAACCACGAACTGGATCTTGGTGTACGGGTGCCTGAAGATCACCTCGATCAGGTCCTTGCTGTAGACGCCGGGCGCCTCGCGTTGCACCCGTTCGCGAACCTGTTCCATCAGGTCGCGAATGCGGTTGACCTGATCGAAGGTTTGCTGCGCCGTGCTTTCGACAGCGCGCAGCATGAAGAGCAGCCAGTTCTCCCAGTCCTGCAACTCCGTCACGCGGCGCAAACCCTCGTAGTAGTCCGACTTGTTCGCGATGATGTAGCGCGACAGGAACAGCACCGGAATGTCCAGCAGCCCCTTGTCGACCAGGAAAAGCAGATTCAGGATGCGGCCCGTGCGCCCGTTGCCGTCAGGAAAAGGGTGAATCGCCTCGAACTGGTAGTGCATCACCGCCATCTTGAGCAGCGGGTCCAGATCGTCGTCGGCATGGATGAATTTCTCCAGATTCGCCAGCTTGTTGCGAATCACTGCCTCGCCGACCGGTGGTGTGTAGATCACCTCGCCGCGTCCGTTCTTCAAGGCGGTGCCGGGGACGGCACGCACATCGAATTCGATCTGCTTGATGCGCTGGGCGATCTCGATGAACAGGTTGGTTGCCAGCGGGCGTGTCTTCAACGCATCGAAGCCGTAATAAAGCGCCTCGCGGTAGCGCAACACCTCTTTGGTCTGCGCATCGGTGTTGCCGTCTGCGTTGGCATCGGCCCGGTAGAGCTCGTCATTGGTCGTGACGATGTTCTCTATTTCCGAAGAAAGCCGCGCCTCTTGCAGCACGACACTGCTGATCAGGACCGCCTGATTCGGAATCTGCGCTGCCAGCCCCCGCAGGTTGGCCAAAACACGGTTGGCACCGATGGCTTGCTTGAGCACCACCTTGCTTTCGAGCTCAACGGCCGGCGGCAGCAGAGGAAGGTCGTTGTAAGGCTGGTCGCGGTCGAACTTCATTCGGTGCCGCCGAGGGCGGACATGTATAAAAACGACCGATTTTTATACATGCACCGCTAAACATGTTTAAAAAAACTCAAACTTTAAACATGAAACGTGCCCAATTGCGCAATCAAGAGCCTTTGGCCAACCCCAGCTTCTCGATCACCACCTTCTCCTTCACCACCGTGTCCTGCGCAAACTTGGTGTAAGTCACCGAACTCATGTAGTTCGGCAGCATGTCGTAGCGCCCCAGCGAGGCCACGTAGCTCGGCTCTTCCATCGCCTGCTTGAACGCGTCGTGCAGCTTCTTCACTACCTCAGGCGGCGTGCCCTTGGGGGCGCCGATGCCAAAGGGGGAGTTCTGCACGATGTCGTAGCCCAGCTCCTTCAGCGTCGGCGCGTCGGGGAACTTGGCCAGGCGCTTGTCGCCCCAGGTGTTCAGCACGCGCAGCTTGCCGGCCTCGACCTGCGGCGCAAAGCCGGTGCTGTCGGCGGCGGCCATCAGCTGGCCGCTCACCACGGCCAGCATCAGGTCGGCGCTGCCCTTGTAGGGCACATGCTGCAGCTCGATGCCGGCCTTCTGCGCAATGATTTCGGTCGTCAGGTGCGGGCTGGTCAGGTTGCCGGTGGAGCCGTAGGTCAGCTTGCCGGGGTTGGCCTTGGCGTAGGCCACAAAGTCGGCCCAGGTCTTGAACGGGCTGTTGGCGGGCACCACGATGCCGAAGGCATAGCCGGTGACGTTCAGCACGTACGTGATGTCCTTCAGCGGGTCCCAGTTGATCTTGGTGGTGTAGCCCAGGCGGAACACGCCGAGCGGAATCTGCGCCACGGTGTAGCCGTCGGGCTGCGAGGTCTGCAGCGCCTGCGCGGGCAGCGTGCCGCCGGCACCGGGCTTGTTGTCGATGATCACCGGCTGGCCGAGGATCTTGCTGGCGTTGTCGGCCAGCTGGCGCATGGTGATGTCGGTCGGGCCGCCGGCCGGGAAGGCAATGACCAGCTTGATGGGCTTGGCGGGAAAAGCTTGAGCGAAAGCCGCCAGCGGAGAAACGAGGCCGCACGCGGCAAGCGTGGCGGCACAGAGGAGAGATGAGCGGCGCAGCATGGCTGACTGGATCCTGACTTGAAGAAGCGCCGATTGGGCCTTGCCGGGTCGGCAAAGGCAATCGGGGCTCCCCCGATTGCCCGCGAAAAACAAGGCCATTTCCGCGTTCCGAGTCACCTGCGCGTCAGCGCACCACGGCGTGTCAGTCGCTACACCTGCGCGAAACCTTCCAGCACGTTCACCGCGTTCACGCCCACCTCGGCCACCGCGTACCCGCCCTCGAACACGAACACCGTCGGCAGGCCCGCGCGCGCCAGGTCTTCGCCCATGCGCAGGTAGTCGTCCCTGCGCAGCTTGAAGCCGGAGATGGGGTCGCCTTCGAAGGTGTCGACGCCCAGCGAGACCACGAGCGCGCCGGCCTTCACTTCGGCGATGCGCGCCAGCGCGGTCTGCAGCGCCGCGCGCCACGCCGCGAAGCCGGTGCCGCGCGGCAGCGGCAGGTTGTGGTTGAAGCCCTCACCCTTGCCCGCGCCGCGCTCGTCGGCGTGGCCCAGGTAGTACGGGTAGTCGGTCAGCGGGTCGCCGTGCAGGCTGGCAAAGTGCACGTCGTCGCGGTCGTAGAAGATGGCCTGCGTGCCGTTGCCGTGGTGGTAATCCACGTCGAGCACCACAACGCGTTCCACGCCCGCGTCGCGCAGCGCCTGCGCCGCGACGGCGGCGTTGTTGATGAAGCAGTAGCCGCCGAAGAAGTCGGCGCCCGCATGGTGGCCCGGTGGCCGCGTGAGCGCGAAGGCGGCGCGCTCACCGCCGATGACGCGCTGCGTCGCGGTCCATGCACAGGCCGCGCCGTGCCGCGACGCCGCCCAGCTGCCCGCGGTCAGCGGCGTGCCGGCGTCGAAAGAAAACAGCCCCATGCGCGCCGGAAAGCTCTTCGGCAACACGTCGGTGCGCATGCCGCGCGTGGGCCAGTAAGACGGAAGCGCGTCGCGCGACACGTTGGACGGGTCCAGCGCCACCCACTCGCTCCAGGCATGCGCAATGAAGTCCAGGTAGCGCGGCGCATGAACCTTGGCCAGCAGCGCGTCGTCGAAGGCGTCGGGCGCCTGCAGCAGGCCGAGCTTGCGGCGCTCCAGCTCATGCCTTACATGGTCGACGCGGGCGGGCACCTCGAAGCACGGCACCAGCTCGCCGCGGAACATCTCGACTTTGCCTTGGTGAAGAACGTGCTGGTCGTTGTAGATGGTGAGCATGAAAGGCGGGGCCGGCAGCGGCGGTGGTGGTGGTGAGGCCGCCGATCATGCCGCACGCCGCAGCACCGCTCGGCGCCTGCCGGAGGCCGTGAGGCCGAACAAGTCTTTCGGGTCGTCGAGCTCCGGCACCAGCGCAATCTGCTGGCCGATGCCGCGCTCGGTGGCCATGCGCTGGATGCAGCGCAGCGCCGTGTAGTCCTCCAGCGCAAAGCCGACCGAATCGAACAGCGTGACCTGGCGCGCGTCTTCGCGGCCCGGCACTTCGCCCAGCAGCACGCGCCACAGCTCGTGCACCGGAAAGTCGGGCGCCACCTGCTGGATCTCGCCCTCCACGCGGGTCTGCGGCTCGTACTCGACGAACACGCGCGCCATGCCGATCACGCCCGGATGCAGCTCGGTCTTGCCGGGCGAGTCGCCGCCCACGGCGTTGATGTGCATGCCGGGCTCGATCATCTCGGGCGTGAGCACCGCGGCGTGGCCCTGGTACGCGGTGATGGTGGTGACGATGTCGGCGCCGCGCACCGCGTCGGCCACGCAGGCGGCGCGCACGATCTGCAGCGGCGTGCAGGCCGAAAGGTGGCGCACCAGCTTGTCGGTGGCATGTGGGTCGGTGTCGAACACGCGCACTTCCTCGATGCCCAGCAGGGCATGAAAGGCCAGTGCTTGGAACTCGCTTTGCGAGCCGTTGCCGATCAGGGCCAGACTGCGCGAGTCGGGCCGTGCCAGTGCCTTGGCGGCCATGGCCGAGGTGGCGGCCGTGCGCAATGCGGTGGTGAGCGTGAGCTCCGACAGCAGCACGGGGTAGCCCGTGTCCACCTCGGCCAGCACGCCGAAGGCCATGACGGTCGGCAGCCCCACCTGCGTGTTGTGCGGATGTCCGTTGACGTACTTGAAGGCATAGGCGCCGTCGTCGGCCACGGGCATGAGCTCGATCACGCCCAGGTGCGAATGGCTGGCCACGCGCGCCTTCTTGTCGAACTCGCGCCATCGCAGAAAGTCGTCGCGCAGCGCGTCGGACAGCGCGGCAAGAAACTCGGGAACCCCGGTCTCGTCGACCAGGCGGACCAGGCTGTGAACATCGATGAAGCGGGTCATGACATGGCTCCTTGCGTAGCCCCGCCGCGGCGCTTCACCCTCTCGGAGGTTCACTCCACCATGGCTGATTCAGGATGCGCCTGGGCCAAGGGTCGAAGCCATTGTGCGCCGGTTCGCGCTGCTTCGGGCGAACGTGGACAGGCCTCCTAAAGGCCTATGCATTCGGTTGGAAAGGCGCGTGCGCTCACGCGCCGCGCGCCCTCCCACCGCGTCAGCGCGCGAGCACCGGTGCCAATGCCACGCCCGTGTGCGTGCCCAGCCGCACCACCTCTTCCGGCGGTGCCGCGGCCACGATGCGCCCGCCCGCGTTGCCGCCCTCGGGCCCGAGGTCGAGCACCCAGTCGGCCTCGGCAATCACGTCGAGGTCATGCTCGATCACCACCACGCTGTGGCCGCCGTTCACCAGCCGGTGCAGCACGTGAATCAGCTTCTCGACGTCGGCCATGTGAAGGCCCACGGTCGGCTCGTCGAGCACGTACAGCGTGTGCGGCGCCTTCTGGCCGCGGCGGGTGATGTCGTCGCGCACCTTGCTGAGTTCGGTCACCAGCTTGATGCGCTGCGCCTCGCCGCCCGACAGCGTGGGCGACGGCTGCCCCAGCGTGAGGTAGCCCAGCCCCACGTCCTTCAGCAACTGCAGCGGGTGCGCGATGTTGGGCATGCTCGCGAAGAACGCGACCGCCTCGTCGACCTCCATCTTCAGCACGTCGCCAATGCTCTTGCCGCGCCAGCTCACGGCCAGCGTCTCGGGGTTGAAGCGCGCACCGTGGCACACCTCGCAGGGCACCTTCACGTCGGGCAGGAAGCTCATCTCGATGGTGCGCACGCCGGCGCCTTCGCAGTCAGCGTCTCGTTCGACAGCGCCCGCGGGCTTGGTGGGCGCACGCGCCACTGGCAAGTATCTCGTACGGGAATCCGATAGCA
>NNBV01000089.1_pt1 | contig 10492 bp, 7 predicted proteins | sample 1173771 | NCBI WGS metagenome assembly NNBV01 (sample SAMN07173938, study PRJNA388173) | plant metagenome | isolation source: symbiotic tissue sample KVS11 | place: Norway: Troms, Kvaloya island
CGATAATTGTGTATACCGGCAAAGAACTCAGCCGACAAGAAGAAACTCAACTGCGGGGACTAGCAGAGACGATTATCATTAAAAATGTGCGATCGCCAGAGCGGTTGTTAGACGAAACTGCCCTATTTTTGCATCGAGTGCAAGCAAATTTGCCCACACCAAAGCGGCAAATGCTAGAGCAACTACACCAAAATGATCCGGTGCTAGCTAATCGGAAAATTTTGATTGTAGATGATGACCTGCGAAATATTTTTGCCTTGACCAGCTTTTTAGAAAGCTATCAAATGCAAGTGCTGTTTGCCGAAAACGGCAGAGATGGCATAGAGAGGCTGCAAACTAATCCTGACATTAATATAGTATTGATGGATATCATGATGCCGGAAATGGATGGTTACGAAACCACCCGCGCTATCCGCCAGCAACAACAGTTTCGCTCACTGCCAATCATTGCTTTAACTGCCAAAGCCATGCCAGGCGACAAGGAAAAGTGCATCGAAGCTGGAGCCTCTGATTACATCACCAAACCTGTAGATACTGAACAATTGCTTTCACTGCTCCGGGTTTGGCTGTATCGGTGAGATTATTGTCAAGCCGTGGCTTGCAAATTTTTCGCAGTATATATAGCGCTTCCCATTCAGATGCGGTACAACATTACATCATGAGGTGTAGGGGCACGGCACTGCCCATTGGTGTCAACTTAACGCGAAACCACACTTCCGCCAGGGATTGTAAATCCCTGTCTCATAGCTAAAGTCCTCTGAAGAGGACTAAGATAGCGCGAAAATTTTCAGTCTACTTCAGTAGACTTGAGCAATTAGTCAGGGATTTACAATCCCTGGCGGGTGAACAACACCCAATCAGTACGCTATTTTTGGCAAAAGTTGACACCTATGGGCACTGCCGTGCCCCTACGGGTGTACTCTTTACCCAAATTGTCCAAACTGATTCAAAGTATTCTAATTTGACAGTGCTACATCCATTTTACTACCGCACATCAAAAAGCTCTTGTGCCGCGATTAGGGGTGCTCTCGCGCACAAGGGACGTTAGTGTTGGCGTAATAACTAAAACTAAAAGCCCACACTGCACCCGATAAAGGGGTCAATGTGGGTAATTTATCTCTGTAACGGGAATGCAGTTAGCGGAACATGCTACTAACGGAAGTATCTTCATGAATCCGCCAGATAGTTTCTCCTAAGAGATTTGCTACTGACAGCACTACCAATTGGGGAAAACGATTGCTTTCTGGTATGGGAATAGTATTTGTAACAATGACTTCCTCAAACAAACCACTAGACAAGCGCTCCATCGCTGGTGGAGAAAATACTGCATGAGTTGCACAGGCGTATACCTGACGCGCTCCTTCTTCACGCAGTAATCGCGCTCCTTCTGCGATCGTGCCGCCGGTGTCGATCATGTCATCCACCAACACTGCCGTTTTACCTCTAACATCGCCAATGACATTTAAAACTTCGGCGACATTATGAGCCTGACGACGTTTGTCAATAATTGCCAGTGGGGCATCATTCAGTTTTTTAGCAAATGCTCTGGCTCGTGCTACACCACCAACATCGGGGGAAACAACTACCAGGTCTGGCAGTTGTTTGCTTGCTAGATAATCTAGTAATACTGGCGAACCGTAAACATGATCAAAGGGGATATCGAAATAGCCTTGAATCTGAGCCGAGTGTAAATCCATTGCTAAAACGCGGTTGGCACCTGCTTCGGTGATCAGGTTAGCAACCAGCTTGGCGGTTATTGACTCTCGTCCTGCTGTTTTGCGATCGGCACGAGCATAACCATAGTAAGGAATTACTGCCGTTACCTGTCGCGCAGAAGCTCGACGACAGGCGTCAACCATAATCAATAATTCCATCAAATGATCGTTCACGGGTTGACAACATGGCTGAATTAAATAGACATCACAACCCCGAATCGATTCTTGGATTTGAACGTAAAGTTCTCCATCCGCAAATCTTTTGCGAATCATTGGCCCCAAGTCCATACCCACATAACGGGCGACTTCTTGAGACAGTTGTACATTGGCAGAGCCAGAAAACAGCCGCAGGCGATGATTATCATTCAGTCCTGTTGCAGATGGTTGCATTTTGAAAGTTGCAGAACTGAGCACAGCAGATCCTTTATGTGCATTCATAACAATATTATCATTAGAGATTTAATAGATTTAACCGAAAAATAGCCTAAAAAAACATCTGTGAGTTTTGTTGAAGCTTCCATACAAAATTTAAACATTTCTGCATAAAATTATCATTCGCTAATTGTCCAGTCTTCTTGACAAACAAGCTATTGATAGCTTCACTGACATCAAATCCGTTCACTAGGTGTATAATTTCAAATTTTTTTAGGTTAAGTTAGATAACCTTAATCGATAATTTGGTGTGGTAGGTTTTTCTAACTACCTCATTGATAACTGACAGTAAAGCATTTACAACTTAAGTGATATTAAAGTTTGCTCTCATACAGTATAGCATCTCAAAGTAAGTATTCAAGTTGTAGCTTATTATTCTTTTGCTTGCGTATTGCTAAAAACGACAATTACATAGCCTAGAAGAAAGCAAATTATTAGATAAAGATTGCTTGAAGGGGACTTCCAAATAAAAAATATCCAACTATTTATTGTGGGGTGGGCGACACGAGTGCCCAGTAACCAAAGGCGGGCAAGATGCCCACCCCACAAGATTGAATAATTTATTTCTTGGAAGTCCCAAGGAGGAAGGAGGCAGGAGAGGGCAGTCTTGCTCGATAAAGTTTAAATAAAATTAATTTAAAAAAAATTGATGCCAAAACATTACTTAACAAAGATAATATTATCTAGGTAAAAATCCTTAAATGCTACATTTGTATTATTTTTCTGTGCATTAAGTGCCTTCTACTTAAGCAATGAGATCGTAGATGTTGAATCTGACCCAATACTTGTCGGTTAAGGGGGAAAGGGGAAGGGGGAAAGGGAAAGAAAAAACCTTTAACCCAAACCCAGTAACCCTTTCCCAAAACCAAACCTTGGGTTCAAAATGCTTAACCGAGTAGTATTGGAATCTGACCTTCAGCAGCGTGTAAAGTGTAAGCGGCCAATTGCGGCTGGATTAGTTAGCATCCATGTCAATACTGCTCGGTTAAGGATTTTTAACTCGGAATTGGGTTTGGGGAAAAGGTTACTGGGTTTGGGTTAAAGGTTTTTTCTTTCCCTTTCCCCCTTCCCCTTTTCCCCTTAACCGACAAGTATTGGCATCCATGTTACTACTGGGATGGGATTGGTGCTGTTGGGTGGTTGCGATCGCCCCGCTTGGGTGCAGCCATATTGGTTTTTAATCTTCGCTGCAATGCTGGCGCTACTCTTGGGAATTAAAAAGCGCAAAGCAGAACTGCGGTTAGTAAAAATTAAAGCTAACAAGCCTGGTGCTGATGAAAATTTTGCAGAAAAAATTGAAAAATTAACAAAGAGTGCGGATACAGTTTTAACCGTAGTTAATCACGATCAACTATTTCCCAAAAGACTGATTCAAAAAGAGATGAATGATTTGTATAACCTGGATTCTCAAGTTAATTTTACATATTTCAAAATCTATCGTTTTTCCAGGAAGAAAAATTGAATTGGGGATTGGAGACTTTTAAGTTATGCAGTACGAGACAACCTTGCTCTGGTGGGGGTGTACCTGTTGAGTATAGTAGAATATTGCCGCAGGTAACTGTCCGTCACCTCTTGGACTTAATCTTTGTGGGTGATTTCCTTTGCAGTTGCTAATACACTCAATTAATCGATCATGCAACCACCCATTACAGTTGGCACTGTCTTGCAAAACCGTTACCGCATAATTCAAATTCTCGGACAGGGAGGATTTGGTAGAACCTATCTGGCAGAAGACCAGAGGCGCTTTAACGAACTTTGCGCGATCAAAGAATTGATTTCAACAGCAACAGAGGCTTTGGCTTGGGAGAAGGCACAAGAGCTTTTTCACCGAGAAGCTGCCATTTTATATCAAATCGAACACCCACAAGTCCCTAAATTTCGGGAAAGATTTGAGCAAGATCAACGCTTATTTTTGGTGGAAGACTACGTTGCAGGTCAGACGTACCGAACTTTGCTGGCTGAACGTCAAGCTGTGGGTCAAACCTTCACAGAGGCTGAAGTGTTGCAACTGATAGAGTTGTTGTTGCCCGTTTTAGAGCATATTCACAGTCGAGGGATTATTCACCGAGATATCTCGCCAGAAAATATTATTTTGCGAGATAGTGACGCTAAACCTGTGTTAATCGACTTTGGGGTGGTAAAAGAACTGGCGACACGTTTGCGATCGCCAGAGAGTGCAATGCCAGAAACCACTGTGGGAAAATTAGGCTACTCTCCTAGTGAACAAATGCAAACAGGGGGAGCTTACCCTAGCAGTGACTTGTATGCATTAGCGGTGAGTGCAATAGTTTTGCTGACTGGTAAAGAACCAAAGAATCTATTTGATGAAAACCAACTAACTTGGAATTGGCAGAGATGGGTAAAGGTAAGTCCGAGATTTGCTATAGTGTTGAATCGAATGTTGAATCATATACCGAGCGATCGCTATCAGAGTGCTGCTAGTGTATCTCAAGCACTACAACCTTTACAGCAAGTCAGTCTTCCTCCTCTGAATAATGTGAATGTGTCCAACTTGCAGACAATGGCTGTTGGTCGCCGTCCTGACTCAGTACCACCAGCAGCTTCCCCCAAAAAACCCGATCCTGTGATTCCACCAAGTCTCACTAGCTCAATTTTAGATAATCCATTAGCGATCGCAGCAATTGGTAGTGCTGTTGTGATCGTAGCGGGATTTGGTTCTTGGGCAATAGTCAGTTCCATTCGCAGCCAATCGAAAACACCAAGTGAAACGCTTCCACAAAATTTCCCTTCACCAGTAATTTCTGGTGGTACTACATTCTCACCTACACCTACACCTACACCTACACCTACACCTACACCCACATCCACACCGACGCCTACTAACGCTCAACCTGTTATATCTACTAAGCGCCTAAATCTGGGATCGCTCAATAACACAGTTACAGTTAAAGATACTCTCAAAGCAAATCAAATTACCCAGTACAGCTTTTTTGGGCAGGAAGGTGATAAATTAACTACGCTTATTGACCCAGGAAGCAGCATTCTACTAACAATCTTAAGTCCGAATAGAGAACCAATTGATAATACTGCTCAACAAGTCACCTCTTATGAAGGCACATTATTGCTTACTGGTATATACACCATACAGTTAAGTATGTCTCCAGGAGTTGCCGAAAGCAATTACAATCTCAATGTTGCATTAGAAAAACTAGTTAAACCAATTCCGACAGAGACACCTTTGCCAATTCCCACAGAGACACCTTTGCCAATTCCAACAGAAACACCTTTGCCAATTCCCACAGAGACACCTTTGCCAATTCCAACAGAGACACCTTTACCAATTCCGACAGAAACACCTCTGCCAATTCCGACTACTGGTGAAACACCAACTTTTCCGCAGGTTGATGAAACACAACCATTTTCTGGCCAAAGAAATTAATGTTAAACACACTACTGATTACTGGAACTGATACAGAAGCGGGTAAAACTGTTTTAACAACAGCGTTAGCAGCCTATTGGCAAAAATATTACCCGCAGCGTAGCTGGGGAATCATGAAACCGATTCAATCGGGAATTGGCGATCGCGAGTGGTATCAAAAGCTATTTGCGCTAGAACAATCTGCTGAAGAAATTACACCCTTATACTTTCAAGCACCTCTGGCCCCTCCCATAGCAGCAGCACGGGAAAATCGCCGAGTAGATTTAGCTCTTGTGTGGCAAACTTTGTCTAAGTTGCGATCGCACCGTGATTTTCTGCTTGTAGAAGCTTTGGGAGGGTTAGGTTCGCCAATAACTGAAGAATTAACCGTAGCTGATTTGGCGGGCGAATGGCGTTTACCAACAGTATTGGTAGTGCCAGTGAGATTAGGAGCGATCGCTCAAGCAGTAGCAAATGTAGCATTAGCTAGACAATCGCGCGTTAATCTCAAAGGCATTGTGCTCAACTGTGTACAACCCAGAACGGATGCAGAAATAGCCGACTGGACACCACAGCAATTGATTCAATCACTCACGAACACGCCAGTTTTAGGCTGTTTGCCTTATCTAGATAACCTGACTGATTTAGATAAACTTGCTCAAATAGCATCAAATTTAGATTTAGAAACACTGATATTTCAGAACGATTAAACTGGGAAAATAATCATAAGTTAGCTGTACTTAAACTAGTTTGTCTTTATAATGGTTTCTACCTTTCCCAATCCCTCTTCCGTTGACCTATCTCGCATCCGACTAGCGATCCGTTCATTGCAACCACAACTAGTAGAGTGGCGGCGGCGATTACATCAACAACCAGAGTTGGGTTTTCAAGAAAAACTGACGGCTGAGTTTGTATCACAAAAGCTGCAAGAATGGGGAATCGAGCATAAAACTGGCATTGCTCACACTGGGATTGTTGCCACCATTAAAGGTAAAGGGCAAGATTCAGAAACAATCCAAAATCCCAAAGTTTTAGCAATTCGGGCAGATATGGATGCCTTGCCAATTCAAGAACTCAACGAAGTGCCCTACAAATCGCAGCATAATGGAGTTATGCATGCTTGTGGACATGATGGACATACTGCGATCGCATTAGGTACAGCTTATTATCTCCAGCAGCATCGCCAAGACTTCTCTGGTACAGTGAAAATTATCTTCCAGCCAGCCGAAGAATCACCAGGAGGCGCAAAGCCGATGATTGAAGCTGGAGTCCTGAAAAATCCTGATGTTGATGCGATTATTGGTTTGCACTTGTGGAATAATTTGCCTTTGGGAACAGTGGGTGTGCGGGCTGGGGCATTGATGGCAGCTGTGGAATGCTTTAACTGCACAATTTTGGGCAAAGGTGGACACGGCGCACTCCCCCATCAAACTGTTGACTCAGTTGTTGTTGCAGCCCAAATCGTTAATGCCTTGCAAACCATTGTCGCTCGGAATGTTAATCCCATTGATTCAGCAGTGGTGACAGTGGGTGAACTTCATGCGGGAACCAAGCGTAATGTAATTGCTGATACAGCGAGAATGAGTGCTACTGTCAGGTATTTTAATCCTAGTTTGAAAGGCTTTTTTAACCAGCGTGTCGAGCAGATTATTGCCGGAATTTGTCAGAGTCATGGTGCAAGTTATGACTTAGAATACTGGTCACTTTATCCACCAGTAATTAATGATATTAGAATAGCAGAACTGGTGCGAACTGTAGCAGAAGAAGTGGTAGAAACTCCTATGGGTATTGTGCCAGAATGCCAAACAATGGCTGCTGAAGATATGTCATTTTTCTTGCAAGAGGTTCCTGGTTGCTATTTCTTTCTGGGTTCTGCTAACCCCGCGAAAGACTTAGCATATCCCCATCATCATCCTCGGTTTGATTTTGACGAAACCGCCTTGGCAATGGGCGTGGAAATATTTATTAGATGCGTGGAAAAGTACTTTATTTCAACTTAAAGAGTAGGGTAAGCACATCTGTGCATTGGTGTCAACTTAAGGTGAAAACCAGTAAGCGAGTAGGAAAAGGTTCGATAGCCTTGGAATTTAGAAGCATCTTTACGATCTTCTTCCTGATTTTTCGCGAGTTTAAAAAGGCGATCGCGGCCTTATATCAAAATAATCGAACAGCGAATAATTTTATACGATAAAGCACTTGTAGCAGTTTTCGTATGGGTAAGGTACAGAAATAAAAATTAACCACAAATAAACATAGATACTCCTAGTGGACTCCATACGGTTCGGTTAAGGTTTTTTGATGAAAATTCTAGATTACAAAAACGCGATAAATTGCCGTCAAGACAAAAGACTAATTATTGTAGAGACGGCGATTTATCGCGTCTCTTGTCTTAAACAGTATTGCTAGTGGACTAGTTCATATACACGCATGTAAGCAGCATATCCTAATTCGATTTGCTTTTGTGCAGCATTTAGTAATTGGGGTCTGATCTGTTCTGCTGACTCCCAAGCAGCGTTAATACTAATAATCAGTTTTTCTCTGAGATGCTGATCATTTAGCAGAACTACCGTGCAACCTACCCCAAACTGATCTGCTAAACCTAAAAATTTATCAATATAATATGTAGACTTAGCTAAACAAACAACAGGTATGCCTTGGGCAAGAGCAAACACACCAGCATGATAGCTCCCAGTCACAACCACACGGCATTTTCCGATCTGTTCAATCACTTTACTTGGAGTATCAAGATATTGCCCTACATCAGGAGTGTTTTCGTAGCCATGCAGAAGCTTCTGAATCGTCATACTGTCAGAGTCTTCATACCCTTTATAGTAAAAACGTGAGATTGGTGCCGGAATCAATTGTGCATCTTGACTCTTCGCAACTTCCTGTAAAGCAGAGCGAACGATTTCAAGAATTGTTAAATTAATGCTGGAATATTTAGAAACTCTAAGATTGACTCCAATCCCATTCCCTAACTCTAGACAACGAGCCTTGTATGCCAATTCAATTGCATCATCCCCAGTTGTGAATACCCGCTCTTGTGAAATTCCCATTGATTTCAAAAGTGGAATTCCAGCTCGTTTTTCCCGCAGAGAAATGACATTTACAAAAGGAAGAACTGCTTTCGCTTTGGTCAGAGAGTTATGCTTCCAGAGAGGGCCCAAACCATGCCCCAGCATGGCAGTTGGCTTGCCCAGCCTGGTAGCTAATCCCAAAGTATCTAATGCTGAAATAGCACTTGTTTGAAAAACATCAGTAATATATCCACCCCCAGAAGCAACAACTAAATCGGCATTGTCAACAGCCTCCATAAAAGCGGTAAAATACTTAAATAACTCTGTTGTTTTCTCTAATTTTCTCTTGATAAAAGCGCCAACTAAATAGGGTGAGTAGTGATGCATTTCCCCTTTTTCTATGTCTGACCAATGTCGAGTTAGTCGAGAATTCGGCGATTTATAGATACCAGATATTAAGGGAGCAGTCCAAACGCGACGAGCAACTGGTAATAAGGGATATGTCTGTGGACACAACTGAACCAGCTTTTCCGGCGCATTAGTGATGACTTGAATCAGAGCATCTGGCCAAAAATTACGGAGTCTTGTAACCGCAACTTGTAGCATAGCCAGATCACCCATATTTTCCAAGCGATAGCCACTATTTTCAATTAGAATTCTCATCGGTGAGTTCCTTGGATTAATAGATTGTTTTGACCATTTCTCATCAACGACAAATACAGATAGTTATATACTTAGCTCTCGCTAGTACAAAATAAGATTGCTAAAAACTAGAGATGAGCTTTTTTAGTTTATTTGTTCAATATACACCTTGTCTACTATCCTGGCACTTTAGTATTAATTATCTATAATGAGAGCGATAGAAGCACATATTTTTGCAACTATAATCTGGTTATTCAAAAAAGCAGCAAAATTATCATATATCTATTTCTTCTATCATTTTTTTACGAAATTTATTTGTGTAATTACCTTAACAACAAGGTTGTCAATAATATCAATAATAGGATTCTTTTTCTTTTTTATTATTTTTGGTAGTTGTTGTACCCAGGCTTCACTTACATTATTCTTTTTGGTATATTCATATATTTGCCGCCACTCTGCACGAGCGGCTTCATTAACTAATACAACTTTTTCGATATCTTTAATGATATTGGAATTGGGAAAGCAGATTGGGATAGAATTGCCTGTTGCTAAGAAGTTAAGTCTAGTTCTTAAACATTTCTCACATTGTCCACAATTTTTATCTCTTTGGATACCTTGCCAACAGACACGCAGATTTTCAATACCAACTTTCCAAACGGAAATCTCTTTCACTTTCTCCGTTCTACTATGGCTTGCACCATCATGTATAACATTAAAATCTCCAGAACTGAGCAGGTGATCTGTAATAGGTGATGAACCCCAAGGAATAACAAGTGAATTATATGGTTCACTACTGCCAATAATGCAAGTTCCAGCAACATTCTTAAAATTACTAAGAGTTGCGACTAAAGCACACGAGAAAATGTGTTCCCAATTGATATTTACAACTTCTCGAAAGTTTGTTCGGATAGGTAATAGATTAAGTTGAATATCACTTAAAGTTTTCTGTGCTTTCTCACTAGCGTTATAAAATGCAGTTTCATCTTTTAGTGGAATGTCAAACCCATGTACTATAGCGCATAGCTTTATTTTCTGAGTTCGATAACTACACTTGCCTTGTGTATGTCGCCATACAGAGAAGGTTGCATCAACACCTCCTGAAAAAGCACATATAGCACTAGGTACGACGGCTGCATCATCTCTTAACGATTCAACGCTAATATTTATGCAACTATATGTATTAGGCAACCACTTACTCCATGCTGCTTGATATTCAACTAAGTTACTCAACAGATATCTTGAAACTTTTCCTTTAATATAAATATTCCTTTTTTCTTTCATGGCAAGCATAATAATGGCTAGTAAGT
>NNBV01000151.1_pt1 | contig 10471 bp, 10 predicted proteins | sample 1173771 | NCBI WGS metagenome assembly NNBV01 (sample SAMN07173938, study PRJNA388173) | plant metagenome | isolation source: symbiotic tissue sample KVS11 | place: Norway: Troms, Kvaloya island
GTGCTTTGTCTTGGGCTAGAGGTGACAATTCTCCCATCACTTCTTCTAGCAGTTGTCTCAGATTAACTGGTTGAAATGCCAAACTTTTGCGACCCGCTTCAAAGCGATAAACTTCCAATAAGGTATTCACCATAGAAAGCAGATTGATATTGCTACGGGCCATGATGGCGATTACTTCCTGCATTTGCGGTGATAATGCTCCCAACGCACCTTGCTGAAATAGCATTAACATGCGATCGGCGGCTACCAAGGGAGTGCGTAAGTCGTGGGTGAGGCGGGAGACAAAATCTTCTCGCTGACGGGCAATTTCATCACGTTCATCCATACTATGCTTCAAACGTAGGAGCGATCGCACTCGTGCCAGCAATTCATCTACTGTTACAGGTTTGCGGATAAAATCATCAGCACCCAAGTCTAATCCGTGGGCGACGTTGGGCGTATCGTGGGCAGTTATTAGCAATATGGGGATATATTGCGGCAATTTCATCTCACCGCGAATATGCTTGGTGACTTCGTACCCGTCCATACCTGGCATCATCAGATCCAGCAGAACCAAATCACAAGGAGAAGCTTTCAATTCTGCCAAGGCTGAAATTCCATTTTCTGCGGTGCTAACTGTGTAACCTTCTTCCTCCAAAATAGTTTTGATCAAAAACACGTTATCAGGAGAGTCATCAACAACCAGAATTTTGTCAGAGCGAGAAGATTGTGAAGTCATATAGATGCAAGGTATGGGGTAAAAGTAAATTTTTGATAAGGCTAGCTGTATTTGTAACAATTTGTCTAGCTATATGTGTGTGAATCGTTCTCTTTTGTTGGCTCAGGCAGAGACTTTAGAGATGTTTTGAGCAAAATCCAATCAAGATAGAGTATAAGAATCTGCATTTTCAGAAAGTGGTTGAGACATTGGAAGCTTTCATCCCTCAGCAGCCATGCCCAGATTTTTTTCAGCAATAGCACTAGGATAACTTCAATAGATTTCTTGAGAATCAGAGTAATTAATATTTCTAACATTGCGATCGCCTCAGTTGCTTGACTGAGTTCAATGTCGCAATTTTGTTTTGTAGTTATTTATTTGACTTGTCGTGACTTACATTGACTTGTCTTGACATATCTTTACTAGCCGCCAATCTCTGCAAACACAAGCTAGACTGAACTTTAAGACGATTTCACACTAGGTATATGTCGTTACCAAGAGACTTCCTGACACAACTAGAGCAATACAGCGAATTGTCAAACCAAGAAAAAGTAGTCTTTCTAGAAATCTTTGCTAATGGCAAGAGTCGAGTTCAAGTTACACAAGTGCTGAACATCTCTAGCAGTAGTCTCAACAGTTGCCTAACGGGGATTTACAAAAAATTCAGTATCAATTGCAGTGGCCCTGTGAAAGAAAGCCGCTTGCGGGAATATCTCCAAAAGCGATATTCACAGCAGAAACCTTCTGGTAGCTCAACTGCTGACATTGCAGAGGATGATATTGATGCTCTAGTTCAAGAAATCCGGGAAAAGATTAAACGCAGCATCAAAGAGAAATGTGGAACGATGCGTGTGCTGGATATGGATCAGCCTATTGAGTTAACTGGAGAGCGAGGCATCCATACTAACGTCAACATTCTGGAGAAAACCACAAAACGCAGGCGAGTGAAAATTGGGCAACTGCTGCAAAACTTTGATCGGGAGGACTTTGATCATTTTGGACTTCATGAAGCCAGTGAGAAGCGAGTACCAGGACTGCAAGCAGTGCAGCATCACAATAAACTAATGGTTTTAGGTAAACCGGGCGCAGGAAAGACTACATTTTTGAAGTATTTAGCGATGCACTGTATCGAAGGGCAGTTTTTGACAAACCGAGTTCCCATATTTATCATCCTTAAAGACTTCGCACAAGACCCTAAACAGCTAGATATTCTCCAGTACATTACTCAACAATTAGCCATCTGTGGTATCCACAATAGCAGTGTGAAAACGGAGCAACTGTTGAGACAGGGTAAAGTTTTGGTTTTACTGGATGGTCTGGATGAAGTTAGGGAAGAGGATACAAAGCGTATTTTATGGCAAACTCGGAAGATTTCCGAACAGTTCCACACCAATCAATTTGTTATAACCTGTCGGATAGCTGCCAAAGAATACATCTTTGAACAGTTTACTGAAGTGGAAGTGGCAGATTTTGACGAAGAACAGATTGCTATTTTTGCTCACAACTGGTTCCGCTTAAACTGCCAAGTGAAAGCTAAAAGATTTATTGAAAAACTACAAGCCAACAAACGTATTTTTGATCTGGCAACTAATCCACTATTGCTGACCTTGCTATGTTTGGTGTTTGAGGAAAACGAAGATTTTCCAGCAAACCGTTCAGAACTTTATAAAGAAGGGTTGGATATATTGCTTAAGAAATGGGATGCTAAACGGAACATTGAGCGCAATCAAGTTTATAAAAATTTATCTTTGTACTGTAAAGAAAATTTACTCAGTGAAATTGCTTTTACTACCTTTGAGCAGAAAGACTATTTTTTTAAACAAACAACTGTAGAGGCATATATCGCCAAGTTTATCAGTAATTTACAGGATGCTAATTTAGAACCAGAGGTTTTTAAAGTTGATAGCGAAGACGTTTTGAAATCTATTGAATCCCAGCATGGATTACTGGTGGAAAGAGCAAAAGGAATTTATTCTTTTTCACATCTGACTTTTCAAGAGTATTTTTGTGCTAAAAAAATTGTAGCTACTTTAGCATATGGAAATTTAGTGCATCACATTAATGAAAAACGGTGGCATGAGGTATTTTTACTCACAGTTGGAGTTATGGAAGATCCAGATAATTTAGTATTATTAATGAAGCGGAAAATTGATAGTTTAGCTACTTCAGATGAAAAATTGCAGCATTTTTTAGAATGGCTTAATTGTAAATCTAGTTCATTTGAATCTTTTTACAAGCCAGCAGCTATCAGAGCATTGTATTTTGAAATGAGCTTAAACAGTGAACAAAATAAATTAGATAATGCTCTTGAATGGGATTCAGAAAATACTTTATCTGGTTTAGATAATTCTCTTGGATGGGATTCAGAGGATACTTTAGATGATATAGAGATAGATTGGTTACTCAATCATGCTCTCACAAATACTCTTTTTCTTAGTGATGACTTAGCTAACGCTTTTTTTCAAGGTCTTGATGCTACTGATATTCTTGATGAAACTATTGATAAATCATCTCGTGGACAAGCGTTAGTTGCTCGGGATGACGCTTGGTGTAATATAGCTGATATTGATGATTTTCTTATAAATGCTATAGATTTAGCTTCTTCTTTTCAATCAGAATTGAAGACGGCATTGCAGTTACTAAGAGATAAGCTTAATGAGGCAATACCAGAATGGGAAAACCTATTTGAAAAACTAGAAGGATTTGGAGAATGGTGGGAGAAAAATAGTCAAGCCTGGACTGAGCAGTTAATAGCTTTAATGATTGAACATCGTAATATTGGTCATAACTGGCAGTTCAGTTATAGACAAGCTAAACTACTACAGCAGTATTATAATAGTAACAAGCTACTGGTTAACTGCTTAAACAGTGATTGTAAGATTAGCGAGAAAATTAGACAAGAAATTGAGCATAATTTGCTATTACCAATAAGTAAATTAGAAACGTAAAATAACAAAGAGATTTCCTAATTTTGCATTTTAAACCTTTATCCACGTCTTTAGAAGTTTCGATAATCCTTTCTTGGTAACTTCTGACTTCAGTAGATTGATCTGTGATGAATTAAAACAAAAAGTACCTCTGTGCCATTGGTAAAATTGTCGCAGGTTCACAAATCAGCAACTCACCATCTGCCCTGACTTGATATGTTTCTGGATCTACTTCAATATGAGGTAGTGCATCATTCAGCTTCATATCTCGCTTACTCAATTGGCGTGTCCCAGAAACTGCAACTGCTGCTTTTTGTAAACCTAACTGGCTGGGAATTTCTTTCTCTAAAGCTGCTTGGGAAACAAAAGTTAATGATGTGGCATGACGTGCCCCTGCAAAACTACCAAACATCGGTCGCATATACACTGGTTGGGGTGTGGGAATACTGGCGTTAGCATCGCCCATTTGCGCCCATGCAATCATTCCGCCTTTAATAACTATCTCTGGCTTCACGCCAAAAAATGCCGGACGCCACAAACATAAATCTGCTAATTTTCCCTCTTCCACTGAACCCACATATTGAGCAATTCCGTGAGCGATCGCAGGGTTAATTGTATACTTAGCAACATATCTTTTTGCACGAAAATTGTCTGCTTTTTGCTCAGTTCCTTGTGGGTTAAGAGTTCCCCGTTGCACCTTCATTTTGTGAGATGTCTGCCAGGTGCGAATTATCACTTCGCCTACTCTTCCCATTGCCTGAGAATCGGAAGAAATCATGCTAAATGCGCCTAAGTCGTGCAAAATGTCTTCAGCAGCAATGGTTTCTCGACGAATGCGAGATTCGGCAAAAGCGACATCTTCAGCGATCGCAGGATCAAGGTGATGGCATACCATCAACATATCCAGGTGTTCGTCTAAGGTGTTGAGGGTGTAAGGACGTGTGGGATTGGTGGAAGATGGTAGAACGTTGGCTTGTCCGCAAACTTTGATGATATCTGGCGCGTGTCCACCACCTGCGCCTTCAGTGTGGTAAGTGTGGATTACACGATTCTTGAAAGCTGCGATCGTATCTTCGACAAATCCGGCTTCGTTCAGGGTATCAGTATGAATCGCTACTTGCACATCATATTCATCGGCAACACTGAGGCAAGTATCAATTGCTGCGGGTGTGGTTCCCCAATCTTCATGAAGTTTTAACCCCATTGCACCAGCATTTACTTGTTCTACAAGTCCTTGGGGTTTGCTGGCATTACCTTTGCCCATAAACCCTAAGTTGACGGGAAAAGCATCAGCAGCTTGCAGCATTCGGTAAATATTCCAAGTCCCGGGGGTGCAGGTAGTGGCATTTGTACCTGTGGCGGGGCCAGTACCGCCGCCGATCATGGTGGTAATACCGGAAGCGATCGCAACTTCAATCTGCTGAGGACAAATAAAATGAATATGGGCATCAATACCGCCAGCAGTGAGAATCATTCCTTCACCAGCTAAGGCTTCGGTTCCGGGGCCGATAATAATATCTACATTATTTTGAATATAAGGATTTCCGGCTTTACCAATTTTGAAAATCTTGCCATCTTTAATGCCAATATCTGCTTTGACAATACCCCACCAATCGAGAATTAAGGCATTAGTAATTACTAAATCTACAGCACCATCGGCGTTAGAAATGGGGGATTGTCCCATTCCGTCTCGGATGACTTTACCGCCGCCGAATTTAACTTCGTCGCCGTAGGTGGTGAAATCTTGTTCAACTTCTATAAATAATTCTGTGTCTGCAAGTCGGATGCGATCGCCTACTGTTGGCCCGTAAGTTTCGGCATAGGCGCGGCGATCCATTCTGTAACTCATAACTGTTCCTCACAAACTGCGAATTTGGAATTTTTCAAACCTCGTCTGGAAACCATTCCCTTCAGGTGAGGCACACATTACACCTACACTTACTGTTTCTACTGGAGTCAAATAAGCGAGCCGCAGCATTGTATACTCAGTTCCATTCAAAGAGTATTCCACCTCTATTGCTGTGCTGCGTCGAGTTACACGTACCCAAATTGCAGACGGATTTTGCGGCATTGGAATAACAGACCAATCCGAGTAATTGCGTGTTACTACTGCGCTAACTTGTTGTACGCCATTGACAAATTCAATGCCACATTTCAACCAATTCAACTCATCTAAACGTACCATCAGGCCCGCTTGATCGTATAAATCCTGATATTGTCCGCTGATTTTCACTTCAGCAATAAAGTCACCTTGAATCTTTTGATAAAAAAAGTGACCATTATCTCTAATAAAACCGTAGTGAGTTTCCCGCCAGAAATCTGTTTTTGCGCCGGAAGTGATAGCGATCGCTTTATCTTTAACTTCCCAAACAGGCGGTTCATTGTACCATTCCATTTTCATAGCTACAGAGAACCGTTAATTTTGGCGTTGAAGCCGTAGACTTGGCGAGTACCAACTAGGGGGATTAGAGTTATTTGTTTTTCGTCGCCTGGTTCAAAGCGGACTGCGGTTCCTGCGGGGATATCGAGGCGCATTCCTCGCGCTTGTTCTCTGTCAAAGTTTAAGGCGGTGTTGACTTCATAAAAGTGATAGTGGGAACCGACTTGTATAGGGCGATCGCCTGTATTTGACACTAGCAATTTTATAGTTGGACGACCAACATTTAATTCAATTTCACCTTCTGGTGTGATAATTTCCCCAGGAATCATAATAAATTTAAAAATTAACGAATTGGATTATGTACTGTCACTAACTTTGTACCATCAAGAAAAGTTGCTTCTACCTGTACTTCATGCACCATTTCTGGTATCCCTTCCATCACATCATCCCGCCTTAAGAGAGTTGTACCATAACTCATCAATTCAGCTACAGTTTGCCCATCTCTTGCACCTTCTAAAATGGCAGCAGAAATATAAGCGATCGCTTCGGGATAATTCAGTTTTAAACCCCTTCCTTTACGTCTTTCTGCTAATAAAGCAGCAGTAAAAATTAATAGCTTATCTTTTTCTTGCGGCGTAAGTTGCATTCTTACCTCCTCTGTGTTCTCTGCGCCTCTGCGGTTAGTTTAAACCTGCCACACTCTTGGTATACAATTATCACAATTCAAAAAAGAAACTCGCAGCATCTGCCAAACATCAATAAACCAGTTTCTCACCTCAGATGTAGAAGAACCGCGATATCGACACAATAATCCATGTTGTAATCGGCTAACACCCGCTTCTCCTTCCCCATCCCATAAATTTCGCGTTTTTTCGACAATCTCTGCTGAAACGGCACTACCAACCCAAACTAGACTACCTACTATTGGTTTTCCAGCCAAACCGTGGGGACTGTGGAAAATTTCTTCGCTACCCCGTAACCATTGCCGATCAATCCACAAAGGAACATCTTGTTGCCAAATTTCCGTGTGCGATCGCCATTCTCCTTGCAAGAATTTCTCTCCTCTAGCACTGCGACCAAATCGGGTAATTTCCCAGCCTAAGAAGCTAGCCCCGGTTGCTAATTCTACCCGTAAATCTTGCCGATAAATCGCGTCGTTAAATAAAATTGTCTCTTGCGGCAACCACTCTAAACAAGCGCCAGCATCAACTTGCATTTGGATGGTTTGTCTAGCTTGTAAGCCATTGCTGCGATATATCTTGCTTGCAGCAGCTGTAGTGATTAAGGCTTGGGCTTGGGGTTGGAGGTGGATGTTAGAGGATAAGCGATCGCCTCCCACCATTCCCCCAGCCGTGTGTAAAATTACGCTATGACAAACTTTTTCCCCTTCTGGATAAAACGGACGTTGTACCTTCAAGGGCGCTTGTTGGTGATTGGAAATTAATTGAGTTTTACCTTGGCGATCGGCATAGACTAAATTAAGTTTGCCATGCCAACCTTCTGCTATTTGTGAATTGCAGGTCATTTATAAATTAAAGGTTAAAGTTCATATACCTTATATTTCTTTAATACATTCTCTGCTACTTTACTTGCAATTTCTCATTATTTTCTCGCCAAGATTACATAATCATCTAATGTATAGCATGACTGATACTTCTGACTAAAATACTGTTGGAGTATTGGACTCATATATAGTTGTTTTGGTAATTTTTCTCGAGCAAATTTACCAAATTCAGCACCGGATAAACATGTTCTTGAACCTGTTGAGGTTAGATATTTATACCAGACCAACTCTAATCCAAGTTCTGCCAGAAATTTATCCACTACATTTTTTTCTTGCTCTTGGTTTTCAAGTTGGTAAACATCGTAAATTTTGAATAATTTCTTATCTTGTACAATTAGTAAAATATAGCCGGAAATTTTTAAGCTAGTGGCAAATATTTGCTTGTAAGTATTATTAGCTTCAACCCTCTTGGCTTTATCTATAAAGAAGCAGTGGGAAACTACGATAAAATCGAAAAAGTCTTTGGGTAGATTATTCGATTGAGTTTTCCAATTAAAAATATCAGTAGTAACAAAGCGAAAATAAGCATTCACCGTGGTTAAACGTGACTCTATATATCGTCGCCAAAACTGAAGTCCACGAAACTGGAAGGCATCTTGTTTTTCTAAAGAGTAGTAAGATATATGCATTTGTGGGATATGAAAGAAACCGCTACTACTTTGGAGAAATAAAGCTAAACCATAAGCAACTGTTCCTGGGCCTGCTGCAATATCAAGGATATTAACCTTACTTGGTAGTAAACCATCCTGGTAAATGAGAAACCAAGCTAAATATATACAATATACATTTTCTAAAAAATACTTCATAAAGTAGACATGAGGAGTTAGACTAAAACGATAGTCCGGGTCTTGTCCAATTTTTAAGTTATTAATATCTTCAAGAGCGTCTTCTAGCTTAACAAATAACTGTTTGTCAGGAATCTTACTAAATTCTTCTTTAAGATATTCAACTAAACTTGATTCAAAGTCATCAAATATACGTTCATCAATACCAGTAGATTGCAGTTTATATTCATCGTGCTGTATTAAATTAAAAACTTTATAGATATATTTAACAAATTCCTCATCTGGGATTAATATGAGATCATCTTTTTGCTGGGATGCTTTTGTTATTTGTTTACTTAAAGTTTCTGTTTGTCGTTTGTATTCTTGGGAATAGCGTTCAAGTTGAAGTTTATCCCTAAATAGTTTTTCTAACCACGAGAATCTTGCACCTGATTTTTGAATTTCTTGCAATAATTGCGTTGAACGTCGGATATCGCCGCGTCTCAAAGATAATTTAAACTGCTGACTTCGCCACCAATTTCTGATAGGATTATTCATAACCAAATCCCTCTTTACCTTCCATAATTTCTACACTTGGAAGTTGGGAAACTAACTTTTCCTTAAATTTCATATAGCTTAATTTCTCATCGTCATACCACCAAGCATATTTTTGCTTAATTTCTTCAGCTTCTTGGCGAGTTGATGCTATAAGAGAACGACTCTGGCTAGCATGAAAAGCTTGAATTACAATCCTATCGGCGATGGCTAGTTTCTCAATAAAAGCAGCTTCATCAGTTGCTAAAGTAGGAAGTAAAGGGGTAATCGTGATAGAAATTTTAGGAAGAAAACCTTTGAAATAATCAATACTTTGTTTTATTTTAGTGATAGCATTTAGTCTAGCTTTAATACTGGGCGATCGCGGTTCAAAATCCTTTCTCACTAATTCGCTCCCAGTGGGAATGCTCATATTAATTCGCAATCGCTTAAATCGTTGTAAATAATCAATATCTCTAACAATAATTGGGCTACGAGTTTGAATCACCAAAGTTGGAGTTGGATAACCGTCAATCCCCATATCTAGCATTACCTCCAACAACCGACGAGTCAATTGATGTTTAGACTCAAGTGGTTGATAAGGATCGGTAACGCTACTCATGTATATACTAGGAGGAGTCTGAGGATTTTTTTCATACCATTTTTTTAATTCTTTCGCTAAAACTTCAGCAGAATTTTCCTTAAAAATTACCCATTTACCCCAATCTTGGCGCATTTGAGCATTAGGAGTAAATGCAGCAGCATAGCAATAACTACAACCGTATTGACATCCCCTGTAAGGATTTAGAGTAAAATCATAATTACCAATAAAACCAGTAGCTTTTGTTAAGAGTGATTTAGCATTTTGGGCATAAACATTGACATCTCCAAACTTTTCTCTGACTAATTTTGTAGGAATGCATTCGCAATAACCTTCATATTTTGGTTGTGCCATGTGAATCCTGATATTTATTGAGAGTGAATTAACGCACCCTACTTCTTATGATTCCCATTTTTATTTTTAAATTACTTCACCAAGGTGTACGCTAGTGCGATAGCTCATATAGACAAAACCACTCTCATCACGAAAGCGCTGATATAATTCTTCAAAATTATCAATAAGCTGTTCGTATGCCAAGCCTTCACGCGGTAGGTAAGAAACACTCATTGCTCGTCCAATAAGTCCTGTTAAATCTAACTGTTGTCTATAAGTAAAATTATATTCACGGATGTTAATAAAATGGGGAGTTACTAATAGTGGCTCTCCCGACTGCATTCTAGATTCTGCTGGGTGATTATTAGATGCTTCGCGGACTATGCGGCTATACAGCACCTACGGCTGTTATGAGGTACAGTAGCAGCAACTAGCAAACCAGTTCCTTAAATGTTGAGGGTTTATTAAATCGAGTGCAACTGAGATTAAGTTATCAACCATTTCTGTTGTAGTTGGAGCAAAACTGCGTAAAAAAGATTTAAGTTGTGACCACCATAATTCAATTGGATTAAAATCGGGAGAGTATGAAGATAAACAAATAACTTTCGCACCGACAGCTTCAATCATTGGCACAATTGAATCTAGTTTATGTGCGGATAAATTATCCATAA
>NNBV01003159.1_pt1 | contig 10470 bp, 6 predicted proteins | sample 1173771 | NCBI WGS metagenome assembly NNBV01 (sample SAMN07173938, study PRJNA388173) | plant metagenome | isolation source: symbiotic tissue sample KVS11 | place: Norway: Troms, Kvaloya island
GGTAGTGAGATAGAAAAACGTTTTGTCTCTAGAATGATCTAACGATTGTACTTCAAACTTTCCGCAAGTCAATTCCTTCTTCTTTCCGGTAGAAAAATCGTAGGTATACAGATGTGAATAACCTGTCTCTTCCGACTGAAACCAAAACTGACTGTTCGTAATCCAACCCACAGCACTTGCACCAAAGAAGCCTGTGCCCGGTCCACCAATCCATGCATCATCGTGCTGCCTATCGATTGACTTTAGCTTTTGTGTTGCAGGATCGAGAGATAACAACCAGCGATCTTTATTATCCTGCGAGCGGGCAATCATGACATTGTTCTTGCCATCTTCACTCCAGTACGGGCCAAACAAAGCAATGGCTCTTGGCTCGGGCTTCTTTTCCTTTTTATCATCAGCCGGTTTTACCTTGGCGGGATAGTCTTTTTTATACTCCGGGCTTTCCAATATACCAGGGATATCTGTGGTCTTTACTACAAGCACTGTGTCTTTGGCAAGATCATATACGAAAAACTCATTGGTACTTTGTGCTGCTCCTACTTTATTTCGACCGGTAATATCTTCAGTGAATCCGGATTCCGTTACATAGTTAGGGATAATTGTATTTTTCGGAGTTGCCACTTTGGTAAGCCGGTAGGTAATGTATTTGCCATTGGGGCTGAGCTGCACCTGGTCTACATTCTTTTCATCCAGATAAATTTCTTTCGGTCTCCTGGGGCGATCTGCTTTTAAGTTTTTATCGGTAGCCTTTTTATTATCGCTTCGTTGTTTCAGTACTTCGAAATAAGTGAGCTGATCTGCCTTGAGCCATTTCTCCTGTTCGCTCAGTTTAGCATCAGGTCTTTTCGTTCCTCTTTTAAAATCGGTTAGTTGTGCGAAGGATCCTGTTGCCAGCTCCCAGCTAAATAAATTCATGTTGAAGGTGAAAAGCACTTTACGTTCATCAAGCGAGAACTGTGGATTCGATTCACGGTCATTGGTAGACGTGATTTGCGTGAGCTTTGCTGAGGGCAAATCCAACAGGAAGATGTCACCATTCTTTTCGTAAAGTTTCTTTGTGTGTGCCTTGTTATACATTCCATTGCCCGAAGGCAAACTTCTGCGCACAGCAGGATTCACTTTTTGAGGAGTACGATTGGTGAGTGAAATCACAAAGAGAGAATCTCCCTCATTTTTATCCGGATTCCAATTAAAATAAACTGACTTACTATCCTCTCCCCATGATACGTTGGAAGGAGCAACACCTATCCATTTGGGATCACGCATGATCTTCTCTACGGTAAGCGGTGCGAGCTGTGCGTAAGAGGAGAAAGAGATAACTGATAAAAAGAAAAAGAGCCGTTTCATGTTCCTGGTTTTTTGAAGGTCTGAATTTACTATAATGCCTTGGGCGAATCTAAAAGTTATGTGATGAGTGGCAGAAGTAAGTACAGTGTACTTTTTTGTTGCAAAAGAAGGCGGAACTAAGTCAACTTCCCTTGTTAGCCCACCGGCACGTAACTAAATTGCGTCTGTATTCATAATGATAAAGACACTAGAAAAGGCGCTTCACACAGGCGTAAAACAAGAGATGCCCCGACTTCTGTCCAGGGGAATTATTCTTTCTAATGCGGTGGCACTTATCGCAGCTTTCCTCTCCGCAGTTTATCTTGCTTATACCCTCAGAAACGGCTGGTCGTTTTCAGATAGTGTGGAGGTAACTGTGATCCTTACTCTATGCAGCATCATTGTACTTAACAAACTTGGCAATGTTAATGTAAGCCGCGCACTGCTTAGCATTATCATGCCTGTGGCGGCCATTACGATCATGCTGCTACCGCGAATTCAACATCCTGAAAATTTTGTTTACCTCCGTACACCGGGCATATTTCCTCTCCTGCTGGCAACGGGTGTTATCCCGGCGCTGATCTTTTCAAGAAAAGAACGAAATCTCTTCTTCGTTTGTCAAAGCATTCATCTTTTATTGTTCGCTGGTTATGATCTTTTACTCCGCTGGTTCAGTAGTCAGGCCACGCTCCCAACGATAACTCAATATCTCGCCAGCAATCTTGTTTCGCTATTGTCTTACTTTTTACTGATCGGATGTATTTTGTCGCTGAAAAATATCATTGACGATTTTGATCAGAAGAATGGTGAACTCATCAGCCACCTCAGCAGGCAAAACATAGAACTGGAAACCAGCAACCGCATTCTTAGCGAACTGAACAAAGACATCGAAGCTCAGAACGAGGAGATACAGGCACAGAGCGAAGAGTTAAGACAAAGTCAGGACAGCCTGGTGATTGCAAACGTAGAAATAGAAAGACAAAAGATTATACTTGAAAAATCGCTGGATGAAAAGAGTAGAGATCTGCTTATCACCAACCAGCAATTAGTAAGTCAGAACAATGAGCTTCAGCAATTCTCTTATACAGTTTCTCATAATCTGCGCGGCCCGGTAGCAAGTATTCTTGGGCTGATCAATCTTCATCGCTTATCATTAACGGAAGAAGAAAAAGAACACACCGTCCGGTTGCTCGAAACATCGGCTCTCTCCCTGGAAAGCATTATTTACGATCTCAGCCGAATCATTGATATACGTCATGATAAATTTTCCATCTATGAATCTGTCGTGCTGGAGCAGGAGTTATTGCTCATCAAGCAGTCGTTAATGACTTTCATTGATAAAAACAAAGTCAGCATACAAGAACAATTTGCTCACGCTGATTTGTTTTCTGTTAAAGCATACATCAACAGCATCCTGTACAACCTTGTAAGCAATGCGATACAATATCGCTCTCCGGCACGCGAACCGGTGATACAGATTTCTTCCATACTTCATGACGGACACCTGGTACTTAAAGTGAAAGACAATGGCTTGGGAATTGACTTATCCCGCTTTCGCGGAGACATGTTCAAACTGTACAAAAGATTTCATACCTCCACTCCAGGGGGCAAGGGCCTTGGTCTCTATCTTGTCAAACAACAGGTAGAGAAACTGAACGGCCGCATTGAGGTAGAAAGCTCACCTGGTGAAGGCACTACCTTTAGCGTGTTTCTTCCCTTGAAGGATTAAGCGCGTCTTTGTTTTTCGGTACAACATTTTATTATCTTTCGATACCATCCTTACCCCAATGAAACCCATCCTCGTCTTGCTTTTTAGTTTATTGCTGTGTGCTGCTTTTTCCCAGAGTCATGACTTTCCCGCTGGTCAAACGAGCTATCGCGAACTCGAAATGAAAATGTATGATAAAGACAGCAACGCGGTGGCGGTCATTCTCAATGAATTGGGCGAGGGTTACATCGAAGATGATAATGACTATAACCTGATATTCGAATATCATGTTCGTATAAAAATCCTGAAACAGGAAGGAGTAAAATTTGCCGACATCGAAATCCCTTTGCACAAGCAAGATGGAAGAAATGAAAAAATAAGATCGGTAAAGGCTTCCGCTTTCAACATCGAGAACGGAACCCTGAAGGAGACAAAACTCGATAGCAAAAATATTTTCACTGAAAATTCAGACAAGTACTGGGATGTACAAAAATTCGCCATACCTAATGTGCGTGCAGGGACGGTGATCGAGTATCAATACAAGCTTGAATCACCTTTCATTTTCAATTTCAGACCTTGGTCTTTCCAGGGCGACATCCCAAAGATGAAAAGTGAATACTGGGCGCTCATTCCCGGAAATTATAATTACAACATTACACTACGCGGTGTTTTCCCACTTGCCAAACATGAAAGCGAACTTGTAAGAGATTGCTTCTATCATGGCAAAGCTGATTGTGCACGACACCAGTTTGTAATGAACGATATACCGGCTTTTGTTGAAGAAGATTACATGACAGCCAAATCTAATTTTTTATCTGCCATTAACTTTGAATTATCAGAGGTAAAGCATTTTGATGGACGTGTTACCAAATACACTAAAGAGTGGAAGGATGTTGATCTCGATCTGCGGAGAGAAGAAAAATTCGGAGTGCAGTTGCGCAGAGGGAAAGATATTGTTGATGAACATATAGAGCTTGCTATGCTAGGCGAAAGTGAACCGCTCATCAAAGCACAGAAGATATTTGAATTCATAAAGGGATGGTACCAATGGGATGGAATAGCGGGCAAGTACAGCGAGTATGGAATCAAAAAGGCATTCAGTACCAAAAAGGGAAATGTAGGTGACATCAATCTCACACTCATTGCTGCCCTTCGTTATGCCGGATTGGATGCTGATCCCGTTATTCTATCCACGCGCAATAATGGATTGCCTATTGAGATACACCCTGTGCTCAGTGACTTCAATTATGTGATGGCTCGCTTAGCGATAGGTGACAAGGTATATATGCTGGATGCTACCGATGATTTTACTCCTTTCGGATTAATCCCCGTAAGATGCCTGAATGGAAAGGGCCGTGTGATTGGCGAAAAGGAATCGTATTGGATAGAGTTGAAGCCTACCGATAAAGCAAGACAAATTTCCATGCTTAACCTGAAGCTGGATAATGATGGCACCATGCGCGGCACCATTCACTATACCTATTATGGCTACGAAGCCGTTAACAAGCGAAAAGAAATAAGTGAATTCAATACACACGAAGATTATTTCAAAGACTTAAAAAATAAGACGCATAAAACACGCATCTTAAAATCAGAGTTGATCAATGCCGATGATATTTCGAAACCTCTCACGGAGAAGTTTGAAGTGGAGATAGAAACATTTGAAGATCTCAACGCTGCTCAATTTTTATTCAATCCTTTTCTTGAAAGCTTAATAAAAACAAACCCTTTCAAATCTAAAGAACGCTACTATCCGGTTGACTTCGCGGTACCTATCGATGAATCCATTATCATCAACCTGGAATATCCTGACAATCTGGAATTGACTGAAGTGCCAGAAAAAATAGCACTGGCATTACCTAACGCCGGTGGGCGTTATCTTTTTTCAATACAGAACCTGGGAAATAAGATGACGTTAAGCAATTCACTCAGCATAACACGCATTGTTTACTCGCAGCAAGAGTATCATTACCTGAAAGAACTTTACAGCCGCATTTTGCAAGTGCAGAATACATCGATAGTATTCAAAAAGAAATAAACAGATAGTTGTTATTAGCCGCAGATCAAAGAATCTTTTCGATAATTCCGTCTACCGAAATTCCTTCAGCTTCTGCTTTGAAGTTGCGCACGATGCGATGGCGGAATACCGGCTTTGCTACTGCCTGCACATCTTCAATGTCAGGAGAATACTTGCCATTGAGTAAGGCATTGCACTTGGCTCCAAGAACAAGATATTGCGAGGCACGCGGGCCAGCACCCCATTCCAGAAAATCATTAGCTACGGATGATCCACTTGTACCCGGGCGGGTAAGATGGCTCAACTTAACTGCATACTCCACTACATTATCAGCAATAGGTACTCTTCTTACCAAATGCTGGAAGGCAACAATCTCTTCCGCAGTCAATACTTTATTCACTTTACGGATATCATCTGCAGTGGTATTCTTTACAATGCTTACTTCCTGCTGATAGGTAGGATAATCCAAACGGATATTAAACATGAAGCGATCCAATTGTGCTTCCGGAAGCGGATAAGTTCCTTCCTGCTCAATCGGGTTTTGCGTTGCCAGTACAAAAAATGGCTGAGGCAAAGCATAGCGTTGTCCGGCTATGGTTACGGAATGCTCCTGCATGGCTTCAAGCAAAGCAGCTTGCGTTTTAGGAGGCGTACGGTTGATCTCATCTGCCAATACGATGTTGGCAAACACGGGGCCTTTTACAAACTGAAAGTTTCGCTCCTTGTCCATTGTTTCTGCACCCAGAATATCAGAGGGCATCAGGTCAGGAGTAAACTGAATTCGTTTAAACTGAAGATCCAGTGCGCTGGCTATAGTTTGCACTAGTAGTGTTTTAGCAAGTCCCGGCACACCAATAAGCAGTGAATGCCCCTGGCAGAAGATGGCGGTCAATACCAGCCTCACCACATCATCCTGTCCTACTACTACTTTAGCAATTTCTTCGCGAAGGTTTTTATACGCAGATGCTAATCCGTCCGCTGCTTCTACATCATTGGTAAATGTCTGGGCCATTAACTAAAGTTTAAAACACTAATTCACTCTCTCAAAAAAAAATTGATGCAACGATGGGTTGTACTAATTCATAATACCGCATCCCTTATACAACGGATCGATATTAATAAATACATCTCCACGGGCTTTCAAAAACCATTTATCCAGCGCCTTGTCTTTCTTCTCCGCCAATGCTGCTGCCTGTATGCGGTGCCAGTCATCCACCAGGTTTGCCTGGTGTGGCGCCAGCTTGGTTTTGAAATAAATTATGCGCGATGCATCTTTCTGTTCGTCAGTGCGGTATTTAATAGGAGGAGAAATGTTTCCTACTTTCATGGTATCAATAGCGAAGTAAACTACCGGATCAATCTCCTTGATAGATACTTTCTTTCCACCATCGGCATCCGTAAAAAATCCTCCACGGTCTTTCGTGTTCTTGTCGTCCGAATACAGTTTGGCGGCTTCATCAAACTTGATGCTGTCTTTCATGATTTTGTGGCGAAGGCTGTCCAGGTATTTTTCAGCCAATTTCATATCATCTTCCGAAGGTGTAGCAAAGATCAGGATATGGCGCGAGTTGTATTCGTTTCCTCTGCGGTCAATCAATTGCATGATGTGAAATCCAAACGAAGATTCGAAGGGTTGAGAAATTTCTCCCTTCTTAAGTTTGAATGCCATCGCTTCGAAAGCAGGCACCATGGCACCACGGCCTACATAGCCCATCTCTCCACCATTTTGCTGAGCGGAAGGATCTTCAGAATACTTTGTGGCAAGCTCATTGAAATTTTCTCCTTTAATAATCCGATCACGGATTTCTGAAAGTCTTCTCTTCGCATCTTCTTTTTGCGTTGCACTAACTTTTGCTGTCTTCACAATCTGGGCCACTTCCACATCCGAAGAATAGAAAGGCAAACTGTCTGCAGGAATGCGATTAAAGAAACGTTTGATCTCTGATGGGGTGATGGAAATGTCTTTGGTGATCCTGGATTGCATCTCACGGCCCAGTAGCTGCTCCTTGATCTGATCGCGCAGCTCTAATGTGATTTCATCCAGCGTTTTACCGTAAATTTTTTCCAGCTGTTCGGGTGAGTTACCCGAGTTTTGCAAAATCACTGCCATACGTTGCTGTGTGTTCTGATCTACTTCTATATCGGTAACAAGCACGGAGTCGATGTCCGCTTTGGCTACCATCAGCTTATTAATGATCAGGCTGTTCAGAATATTACACTTCGCTTCTTCCGATGACGGATTGCCGCTGGTTAAATAATTCTGATAAGCACCTTCCAGGTCCGACTTCAGCACAATGTAGTTGTCCACTTTGGCTACTATCTTATCCACCACAAAACCAGCTCCGGCTGGAGGTGTTGTTGTTTCCTGTGCCTGTGCTGCTGCCAGCGACAAAACCAGGCTACTGGTTATTATAAATTTCGAAATCTTTCCTTGTAACCGCATTTTCATACACTTCCTGCTCCAGTTTTTGTGCAAGTTCCACTTTTCTTTTGTTCAAAATAATGTTTTTAATATCCTCTTTCACAAATTCCAACGGAGATACGTTGTCGGAAATTTTGTATTCATCGATTTTGAGGAAATATAACGATTGATTATCCCCCGTTTCGTAGTAGGGATAGGTTTTCAAAAACTGAATTTTATTGGGAATTTCAGCCATGGGCGAGTTTGCTGTCAGCTTATCAAACTCAATCCAGGACGAATCGTAGAGGTGATAGGCCGAAGAAAAACTCAAACAGTATGATCGAAGCTCCTCAATATCCTTCACTTTTTGTGAAAGCATCAGCTCCTTGATCCTGTTGGTTTTAGGCGCTTCCTTAGGCACTTTAATAAAAGTGCCTCGTACAATATTCTGTTTCAGTATAAAATTGTCACGGTGTTCCTTGTAGTAGCCTTCAATGTCTTCGTTCGATATGCTGTCATTCAGATGCTTTTTGATATAAAAATTCTGATACTCATAACCGATGAGACTATAACGGTATTCCAGCACTTTGCGCTCTACTTCTGCCTCGTTAATGTCGATGTTTTTCATCGCTTCACTGATAAGTACCTGCTTGCGAATCCAGCTGTTGATATACGCCATTACACGTGACACACTGTCTTCTTTGGATGTCGTCTTGCTATTGGTCAACCCGGTTAATTCATCCTGGTATAAGTAGGTAGTGTTGACACGGGCCAATGGCTTACGCTCACTGGCTTCGTCTTTTTTCATACGAATAAGATCACAGCCCTGAAAAGTCAATGCCAGGATCATAATCAGCCCCCCAACGTATAGTACTGTTTTCCTTACTTTATTTCGAAACCTCATTCTTTTTCAACTCAGTGAAAACGATCTTTTTCCCTTTCTTATTTACCTGCACCGGGTACTTCTGCCTCAGTATGACCAGCCATTTTTTCTCCAGCTCATCCTGGTAATCGGATATAATGCTTGCTCTTGCCTCGCTAAATGTTTTTGCGCCTGGCAACAGCAACTTGTTTATCTCTACAAGGTAGTAGATTCCATTGTCTTCTGCCTCGTGAAGGCCTACCGACCAGCTTATTTTATCAACCACCTTACTATCTCCCCTTTCATACGCTCTGAAATTCTGTACGGACTTGAATTGCTTCAGGTCACTTTTACTAATGGAGTCTCCCTTTGCAATCTTTGATTTAATGGATTCAAGAAAAGTTTTATCCGTTGTGGAAAATAAGCGGGCTTCTACACGATCTCCCGCTGTATACTTTGCTTTATTCAGCTCATAAAAACTTCGTTGCCCAACGGTATCTTCCGATGCCTTGTTCCAAACTTCTTTTTCCATGATACTGAACAAGAGAATTCCTTCGCGGTATTCGTTCAGCAGATTTCTGTATTCCGGATTCTCTTCCTGCAGTTTCTTTTCATCCAGGTTATTGATCTTCTCTTCAGTAAATTTATCGTAGAGCTGAAGCATATCATTTGCCGGAGTTAGTCCACTAGGGGTTTGATTTTTTTCTACGTAAGAAATAAATTCATTTACCTTTGTCACCTGATTTTGCAAAGTGAAGAGTGTTCCGGTTTTCCATTCAGCAGGCCCGTTGTATTTCCATTTAGCATTAAGTAAAGCTGAATCTGCTTTGGATAGTATTTTCGATTTCAAATCTGTTTCCGTGAACGCGAAATCTTTTTTACGCCGGGTCAGTACTGCCGCTTTTGAAATTTGTAATCGCTCATCACGCGATACTCTGCGTTTCAATGAAGCCTGTACTTCGGTATAAGGTGGCAGCGGAATCTTCTTCTCCAGGCGCACAATGTGCCAGCCCAGAGCGGACTGGAATGGGTCAGAGATTTCGCCTGGTTTAGTAAGCTCAAAGGCTACTTTCTCAAACTCTGGAACGGAAGCCAATGTACCCACGCCGAAAGGTCTTAATCTGCCTCCTGCATTTTTGGTTGAAACATCATCGGAATATTCCTTACACAACTCATCCCAGCTACGGCCTCCTGTTAGCTGATCATGAATTTCAAAAATCCTGTTTTTAATTTTTTCTGCATTGCTCTGATCGCTGCGCAATAAGATGTGGGAAACTTCTACTTCACCACGTGCGGGTTTACGATCGGCTACTTTTATCAAATGATAGCCAAAGCGTGTACGCACCGGCATCGAGACTTCATTCACTTTTAATTTATATACCGCATCTTCAAATGCATACACCATTTGCATAGCAGTAAAAAATCCAAGACTACCACCATTTAGTTTCGCTGAAGGGTCTTCCGAAAGTTCGCTTGCCAGCTTCTCAAAGTTCTCACCTGCTATAACACGATTTCGTATCGCCATGATTTTTGAATATGCGGCCGTAGTATCTGCATCGGGAGCAACAGAAACAAGTATATGCGAAGCTTTCACTTCTTCGGTCATGCGTTGATAGGCTTCTTTGGTGAGCCGTTCCAGGTCATCGGCTTCGGCCTGGTAAGGTTTTTTTAATTCTTCGCGATATGATTTGAATTCTTTTTGGAAAAGAGCGGTGGTGTCCATACCACGCTGCTTCGCCTCTGTCACTTTCAGTTTGAAGTTGATGAACAAATCCAGGTACTCCTGAATTTTAGCATCCGTAAAATTCTCCGGCTTGCCCGAATTATTCTTCTTATAGAGATAGATAAACTCATCGGTGGTAACGGGTGTCTTGCTCACGGTAAAAAGACTTACCGTTTTTATCTTTTCCGATTTAATTTTGGAGGGCTTCTGCGCCAGTAAGGCAGTGGCAGTAAAAAGGGAAACAATAAGAACCAATACTCTCATCTTCAATCWGCTAAAGGAGTTTTAAAATCCTGCAAAAATAGTGAACCTGAGTCTAAATGCAGGAAAAAATTTGACGTGCCTTATCCAGATTATAACTCTGACAAGGGTTATTTAACGCCAGAAATGGAAGTTTATTTTCTCTTCATCAAAGCACTATAACAGAGTTGAT
>NNBV01002934.1_pt1 | contig 10469 bp, 8 predicted proteins | sample 1173771 | NCBI WGS metagenome assembly NNBV01 (sample SAMN07173938, study PRJNA388173) | plant metagenome | isolation source: symbiotic tissue sample KVS11 | place: Norway: Troms, Kvaloya island
ATTTTAATATTTAAAGATGATATAAAACATGTGGTGCCAAGAGAACGAGATAGTGAAGAGAAAAATAAATCGTTTGGTGTAAAAAAAATCGCAAGCGTGAAAAGCATTGTTTCACGCAGAGCGCGCAAAGTGTTTTTAACGCAAAGGCCGCAGAGATTTTATTCTTTGCGGCCTTTGTCTTTCTTAGTGCGCTTTGCGTGAGATGGTGATAAAAATTTACCAGCTATATTCGATTGCCACCGCGACATTTCGCGGTTTTGTGATGGCACCACGATATATCGTGGTTTTTTAAGGAGTGAAGTTTCATGAAAAATGAATCCATACGAGAGCCATCAATGGCTTGTGATCTTAACGATTAGGTATGCATTCAACCACGAGGATTAAAGTGGTTGGACTAAATCGTAGGCTTTATTAGCGATCCTTAATCCTTGTTACAGTCCTCTTCGTTATCACTTTATTTCGTATTTAGTTGCACGATTCCACGAAATGCAACGGTCAGCTTTTTTGATCAACCTTGATTTTAACACGTAATCTGAATTTTCTCGTCTGGCATTTCATTGGCCGTTGGGTTCGTACTTAACCCATTGAACATGAACCTGCACAAAGCGCTACCACAAATAAACGATCTGGATAATTACCTGGAAAAGTATAAGGAGGTGACCGATGTTCCCGTCAATTCCTATCTGATTATCTGGCTACATCAGTCGGGAATGCAGGAGGGAAGTAATGACTCCATTTATTGTTTGCAGTATCATCAGCTACATGAACTTCCTGTCTTTTATCAAAGGACCGGAACGGTCATCGCATTCTCGAAGAATCTCCTGGAGATGATCAATGGATATACTTTTCCGCTTTTTGAGAAACGACTGTTCTCGTTATATCAACCTGTTGAGTTAAGTGTTGATAGAGAAAGGCAGGATTCACTTCAGCCCATTCTTGAAACGCTTAAAAATGAAAACGGATTAGAGACAATAACAGAAAGCCAGGGAGAAATCATCAGGGTACTTCTAAAGCTTTTTTTATTACGCCTGGCAGAAGGTAATGTGCTGACCGAGGTGCGTGATAGCAGCAAAGAAGAATCGGTACTCGTTAGGAGCTACATTGAACTGGTTCAGATTCATTATGTGGAATGGAAACGGGTTTCGGATTATGCCTCTCAGTTGTGTGTGACTCCGAATTATTTAAATGCGAAAATCAAAAAGATGACGGGCTATACAGCGAGCTATCACATACAGCAACGAATTATTCTTGAAGCAAAGCGCCAGGCTCGCTGGCGGGGATTGTGCATGAAAGAGGTTGCTTATCACCTCGGTTTTGCAGACTTATCCCACTTCAGCAAATTTTTTAAAAATGTAACCGGAACCACTTTCTCTACTTATCTGAGGGCACAGGGTGCGTGATGAAACGTTACTTTATTTTAGTTCCATGTATTCTCTCCCGATCCCAAGTTTTTTCATTTTAGATTTTAATGTAGACGGAGGGATGTTCAGCAATTCGGCAGCAGCACCTGCACCCCATATTTTCCCTTTGCATTTGCGAAGCACAGCAAGAATATGGTCACGCTCATTCTCGTGTATGGTTTTTATTTTCTCTTCTTCAGCAGCAGAAGTAACCGTTGCTCTTTCTTTTGTTTTTGGAATCTGCACCTCATCAATCACAGCACCCTTCGTGAGTAAAATACTTCTTTCAATAAGATGTTCCAGTTCACGAATATTTCCTGGCCAGTGATAAGCCATTAATTGATCTTTTACTTTGGCGGAAACCCCTTCTATTTTTTTACCGGTCTTCTTATTATAATGTTCGATGAAGTAAGAAGTCAGGTCAGGGATGTCTTCCTTACGCTCACTCAGCGATGGAAGAACGATAGGAAAAACATTTAACCGATAATAGAGGTCAAGCCGGAAGCGGCCATCGGCGACTTCTTTTTCAAGATTCCGGTTGGTGGCTGCCACGATACGAATGTCAATTTTGGTTGCGACTTTGCTGCCGATCCGTTCTACTTCTTTTTCCTGAAGCACACGAAGTAATTTAGCCTGGAACTCTAATGGAAGTTCTCCGATCTCATCCAGGAAGATGGTGCCTTTATCCGCCTGCTCAAACTTTCCTATACGTTTATCAATTGCCCCGGTAAAAGATCCTTTCTCATGACCAAACAATTCCGACTCAATCAGCGTAGGAGGCAAAGCAGCGCAGTTCACTTTTATAAATGGTTTACCGTTTCTGGGCGACAGACGATGAATGCAATCGGCAATACGTTCTTTACCTGTGCCGCTATCACCTAATATCAACACCGAAGTGCTTGACGATGCGACCAGCGAAACGTTATCTAACACATTCAGCAGCAAATGACTTTTCCCAATAATGCCATCAAAGGCCGCAACGCTCAAGGGCTTTAACTCAACAGGAGAAAGTGATGGAGCGGTTACTCCGTTTGGATTGAAGATTTTTTCAACGGCCTTCTTCAGCAGTGGTTCTGTTTTTTTAGCGAACGATACATGGTCGCTGGTGTAGGCATCAGCTCTCCGGCTGTAAAATGAAAATTGAAATGTTTTTCCGTTGGATAAATGTAAAGGCATGCACAAATGCGACTGCATCTGAAATTGCTGAGCAATTAATTTTTTAAGTGGCGAGGTATCGGTAATGCGCTCAAATTCCTGATCATTATAATAAATACCGGCATCGCTTTCACAAGCCGTGCTCATTAATTGTTTCAGTCCTGATTTAGTCAACCCGGTGATGGTGCTTAGTTCATCGATCCCCATCGGCTGATATTCATCATAACCGATACGAAGAAAGCTGAATGCTTCCTCTGAAATGTCCTGCGGAGGTAAAAGATGAGTGCCCAGAAAATCAAAGGGAATATGCGCCTGAAGTGTTCGGCCAACTTCCATCAGTTTATTTCTCCAGGATTGTTCTTTGCCTAATATCTGATTTAACTGACTGACAACGGATTCTTCTTTCAATAGCCTCGACTCAATACTATGCACATGCCGGTACCGTGCTATCTCAAGCGTAACGAGCAAATCTTTTTCGCGAAAGGGTTTAACCAGAAATCCATACGGATGCGTTGCCTTTGCTGCTTTAAGCACTTCTTCGTTGGAGTTGGCCGAGAGGTAAACGAAAGGGATATGCAGCGTTTGAAGTTCCCACGCCAGGTCGATGCCTGTCTTATTTCCTTTGAGAAAAATATCCAGTAAGACAAAGTCGGGGCGTTCCTTACTTATAATTTCCTGCGCCTGAGTCACTGATCGCGCAATGTGGAGTACGCGATAATCCGCTTTGGTTAGTAAGATGCGCAGATAGTCAGCTTCTACAAACTGGTCTTCTACTATCAGAATGGTTTCTTTCATAGGGCGGGTAGGGAATAGGGTAATAACGTTTGATTGAACTCGTAATTAAAGATCAACTGCACAACGGTTCCATTATTCGTGCCAATTGAGAAGGTGCCTTCGATTTCTTCACTCAACCCCTTCATCAGGTTCATGCCCATGGTCTCCGAATTTTCCATATTCATTTGCGCTGGCAACCCAATCCCGTTGTCGGCTACCTTTAACAGTACTGCCTCTTCTGAATTTTGCCGGAGTATAATGCTGATCTTTCCTTCTTCACGCCCTTTGAAGGCATATTTGATCGCATTGGTAATTGATTCATTTAAAATTAATCCGATAGGTAGTGCATGAGAGATGTCAAGTTCAATTTCTTCGGCCTCTATTTCAAAGTAAATTCGCTGACGGATCGTTATACTACTCCGTAGATAATCCACCAACTCGTGAATGTAATCCTTCATGTTAATGGAAGAATAATTTCCCGCCAGATATAGCCGTTGGTGAATCAGAGACATCGCATAAACGCGATGCTGACTTTCTTCAATGTATTGCAATGCTTCTTCACTTTTAATGTAATGCGTCTGTGTTCCTAAAAGACTTGTCACCATCTGGAAATTATTTTTCACGCGGTGATGAATTTCTTTAAGCAACCATTCTCTTTCCTTGACAAGATGCTCTAAGTGTTGATTCTTTTTGTTGATTTCTTTTTGCTGTGCTTCCAGTTGCAGGTTGCTTTTTTGTTTGAGCTTATATCGATAATAGACAAATCCAAGAACGATCAATATCCCGGCGATCAGAAAATTGCGGACAAGAGCAGACTGCTTCATATTTTGGTGCTGAAGTTTATTGCTGGTATTTAAAACCATAATTTCCTTTTCTTTTTCAGCGACCTCAAATTGCGTTTGTAGTTTTTCTATTTCATGCATTTTGGACGTATTGAAAATAGAGTCATTCAGCTGATGGTGTTTATGGAGATGATCAATAGCGTCCATATAATTTCCCCGGGCAGAGTCTGCTTTGAATAGCATAAGGTGAACATTTTTTTTCCTTTCCCATGTACTGAAATTAATACCATTGGGCATACGCAGGGCGTTGAGTAGGTAGGGCTCGGCTAACTCATATTTTTTGCGGTGAATATAAAATGAGCCGATGTCAGTAAACGCAATCGCCAGGTATTCATTAAATTTTCCGGATTGATTCGCAATGGAATATTGCTTAATCATTTCCAGGTAGTACTGTTCTGCCCTATCGGGTTTTTGTAAGGCTTCATAACAGAGCGCAAAGCATTGAGTAGCACAGGCTTTTTCCATGGCCAGAACAGGAGGGTAGGTCACCTTCAACCGATCAAGCAGTTGCAATGCCTCTTTTTCTTTTTTTAGTTTGATCAATTGCCGGATGAGAAAACCTGCGGTGAAGTAAATTTCTGACGTGTTGTGCTTTAATTCTGTTTTACTCAGCGCTTGCCTGTACCAGTGAACACTCTCTTCCACTCTGTTCAGGCCCTGGTACACTAAACCCATCTCACCGTAAAAGTAGACCGCGGCCAACGTGTCTTTTTCTGCTTTCATATTCTGAACGCACTTCATCGCGTACGAGAGTGCAGTACTCAGATCGCCATCATAGCGATTGCTTACCGCCAACAGGTAATAAATATTAAATGTCTTGCTCTTTCTATGTTTGCGATAGGTCTCTAACACTTTCAGTAACTCGCTTTCGCATGTTTTAAAGTTACCTGCATACATTTCAAGATCTGCTATTTTAATCTGTACATCGCTCTCCTTCTCCCATAACTTCAATTCCCTGTAAAGATCAGCGGCACGTGTATAATAGGATTTTATTTCATCCGATCTTTGGTACTCCAGTATAAAACATTGCCCCATCAGCAGCCACAGGTCTGCTTCTTTTTCTTTATGATACAACGTATGTTCGAAGTGGATTGCCTGGAGAAACCATTTCTTTCCTTCCTCTACCTTTCCATTATACAAATACACTTTCCCCAGCCAGGTAATACTCTGATTTTTGAATTTGTTGTAACCAAGTGAATCGCCTAAATGAATGCCTTTTTTGAGAAAGTAGAGGGCACTGTCATTGAAATGAGCATCTGAATTATAAACACCGACTTTTAAAGCATAGAATTTTCCTAACTTATATAGCGATGCCACCGTAGCTGTGTCACGTCTACCATAAGCAAGTTGTTCTTTCCATTCTTTTACTGAAGAAGAGAGCGGTGATTGTGCAACGGCCAGACCAGTTAAGCAACAGGCCATCCATATCCCCGATAGTAACAGCGTGAATTTTGCCTTCATTACTTCCTGGTATTCATAAATGCTGCCAGCAATTCAAAACCATATAGAAATGAAATGGTAATCATAAAAAATGTCTGTGGATTCGGGTGTATGACTTCGATGCAAAGTACTATGCTTTTGCAAATCATGTTTTAATTTTTTCATCGCTATGTCGTGGAGCAAACTCATGGAATCACGAAATATCGTGGCGAATGTGGTTTTGAATTTAATGTAACTGTTAGATAATCAGGTTTTTAAATAGGTGGTATCACCTTTGGGTTAACGGTGAAAGATTCAACCTATTTGAAGATGACCCAAAACCGATCCATCCTTTTCATCACCGGTGCATTTGTAAGCAATACCTGCTGGGATCAATGGCGCACCTACTTTGAAGCGGAAGGCTATGCCACTTTTGCTCCGCCATGGCCACATAAAGATGCTCCGGCCGAAGCCTTAAGAAACCGTCAGCCCGATCCTGCTATCGCTTCCAACCGGTTGGCCGCATTGACGGATTATTACGCAAACATGGTGAAGCAGTTTCCTGAGCCACCGATTGTCATCGGGCATTCTATAGGAGGGCTTATTGTACAACTTCTGTTGCAAAGAAATCTGGTCGCTATGGGCGTTGCTATTCATTCTGTTCCACCGCAAGGGGTCATCACTTTCAAATTTTCTTTTCTCAAAGCAGGATGGAAAGCACTTGGCTTCTTTACACCTGCAAAAGAATCGTATCTCATTTCATTTGAGAGTTGGAATTATGCTTTCGCTAATGGAATGGAATGCGAAGAGCAGAAAGAATCGTATTACAATTTCGCTATTCCTGAATCAAAGCTGATTGTACGAGATACGATTACCTCAGCAGCCAAAGTGGATTTTAAAAAACCACATGCTCCACTGTTGTTCATCTCTGGAAGTACCGACAACACAATACCCGCTTCACTCAACTACTCCAACTATAAAAGATACAAAGACAAGTCTTCCACTACAGACTATAAAGAATTCTTTGGGCGCAATCACAATGTGCTGGTTCAATCCACATGGAAAGACAATGCACACTACATACTCGAATGGATCAGAAAAATTAAATAACAAAACAACCCAATCACACAATTACTTATGAAAACCACACGAACATCAATTTTTGTAATGCTGCTTGTTAGCTGCTTTGCATTTCCCTCGTTAGCTCAAAAGCCTTCACCGGAATTACTTAATCCGGATAATCATGCATTGGTACTCATTGACAATGAAGGCCAGATGGCATTTGCTACCAGCAGCATTGATATCGGTTCGCTTAGAAGTAACACTGCTATTGTAGCAGGTGCATCGAAGATCTTTAACGTAGCTACGGTTATTACCACGGTAGCTGAAAAATCATTTAGCGGCCCTGTATTTCCTGAAGTACTTGAATTCTATCCGCAAGCTACTTCCGGATATGTGGATCGCACTTCCATGAATACATGGGAAGATGTGAACGCTCATAAAGCCATCACATCAAAAGGAAAAAAGAAAATCGTCTTTGCCGGGCTATGGACGAGTGTGTGCATTGTAGGGCCGGCGTTATCAGCTAAGTCAGAAGGATACGATGTCTATGTGATTACCGATGCATGTGGTGATGTAAGTAAAGAAGCGCATGAACGCGCTATCGAGCGCATGATTCAGTTTGGAGTAAAGCCTATGACTTCTATTCAATACCTGCTGGAGTTACAACGCGACTGGGCCAGACAGGCCACTTACAAACCCGTCAATGATTTAGTGAAAAAATACGGTGGCGCTTACGGTGTGGGAATACAATACGCACAGGAAATGGTAAAACATTGATCGAAACAAAATCAACAAACACAAAATAAAAGCAATCATGAAAAATCATTACTTAATAAGCACAGTGCCTTATCTGGTGGTGCTGCTTAGCATGTTCTTCACGCTATCAAACGTTTCGGCACAGTCGAAGGCACCGATAAAAAATATTGTCATCGTACATGGTGCTTTTGCTGATGGCTCTACCTGGGAAGGCGTGTATCGGATATTAACCGCGCGCGGATACCAGGTAACACTGGTGCAAAATCCATTGAGTTCATTGGAGGATGATGTAGCTGCTGCAGAAAGAGCAATCGATAAACAAAACGGGCCAGTAGTGTTAGTAGGCCATTCATGGGGAGGTACAGTAATCACACAAGCAGGAAAATCGGATAAAGTGGCTGCACTTGTTTATGTGGCTGCCTTCGTTCCTGAAGTGGGTGAATTAACATTGGATCTGGTAAAGACAGCGCCACCCGCTACCGAAAATGGTATTCTTCCTCCGGATGAAAAAGGTTGGATCTACTATGATAAAGCAAAATTCCATGCTGGCTTTGCTGCCGATGTACCTAAAGAGAAAGCAGAATTTATGTATGCTTCGCAGGGACCGATTGCAGTAAAATCATTCATCACACCTGTCACTTATGCTGCATGGAAGACGAGACCTTCTTATGCTATTCTGCCTACTGAAGATAAAAGTATAAACCCGGAGATTCAGCGTACGGTATATAAGAGAGCGGGTTCTATTGTCACAGAACTTCCCGGAAGTCACGTCATCTTTATTTCCAAAGCCAAGGCTGTAGCGGATGTGATTGAAGCTGCTGCTAACGGCAAAACAAAATAACCGCTGAATAAGGCAAATAGATAAAACACGAAAAGAATAACGCATTAAAATAAAAGAACAATGAATACACGATTGATCAAATCAGATTTTAGTAACAACAGCAAAATGAGCTTAGCCTCATTACTTATATCAGCGGTAATCCTGTTAACCGTAAGCGGATGTACTTCTCCGGAGAAGAAAGCTACAGCAGCGGATACAGTTACAGTTGTGCAGGATTCGGATGCATCACGCACCCCGGCATCACCTCCATCCAATTTCAAACATCAAACGGCAAAGGTGAATGGAGTGAATATTCATTATGTAATTGGCGGACAAGGTGAGCCACTGGTATTGGTTCACGGCTTCGGACAAAACTGGTACATGTGGAATCGTCTATTACCTGAGCTATCCAAACACTTCACTGTTATCGCACCTGACCTGAGAGGAGTAGGTGAATCAGATAAACCATCTACTGGTTACGATAAAAAAACAATGGCTACGGATGTTCATGAATTAGTGAAATCATTAGGCTATGATAAAATTAATCTGGCAGGTCATGATATTGGTTTGATGGTAGCGTATGCCTATGCAGCACAATATCCTGCAGAAGTTAAGAAACTGGCGTTGATGGATGCATTGCTTCCTGGTGTGGAGCCCGTTTGGCAACAGGTAAAAGGTTCGGCATGGTGGTTTGGTTTCTTTGCTTTCCCTGTATCGGGCGATATGGTAGCTGGCAGAGAGAGAAAATTCCTTACAGCATTCTGGCCAGTGGTAGGGCATATCAATGATTCATTCACCAAAGAAGAAGTGGATGAATTTGTAAGAGCGTATGCACAAACAGGAGGAACCACAGGTGCTTTTCATTGGTTCGGCGCATTTGAACAAGATGCGAAAGACAACAAAGAGTTGATGAAAGTGAAATTGAAAATGCCGGTAGCAACGTTAGGCTCCGAATATTTTTCAGCTCCCTTTCTTGCTGATCATACACGCCTGGTGGCAGACAATGTAAAAGGAATTGTCATTACCAACTCCGGCCATTGGATCGTGCAGGAACAAACCGATCAAACACTAACTGCCTTGAAAGATTTCTTTCTTAGCAAGTAGATCGCACATCTAGTAGAATAAATTTTATCTCATAGCAATGAAAAAAATAATAGGGTTACCTATACTGATATTGGTATGCCTTCTCCTGAGCGCTTCGGGTGTTAATGCTCAGCTGCCGCCACAAGTTCCCATCTGGGATGGTAACAAAGTTGAATTGAAGCTGCAGCAACTGGCACCGAATGTATATGCGATACTTCCTGCTACGGTAGAAGCAGAAACGACTAAGGGAATTCCTCAGGCAACAACAGGTGGTTTTATTGTTGGCGAAAAAGGTGTATTGCTGATCGAATGCTTTCTGAATAAGCGACTCTTTGATCAGCAAATGAAACTGGTGCGCTCGGTAACGAATAAGCCCATTCTTTATGCCGTCAATACCAGCGATCATGGTGATCATTGCTTTAGCAACTATTTGTTGCCGTCTTCTACCATCATTATTCAAAATGAATTTGCTAAAGAAAACCTTTCGAAGAATTTCGAGGGCATCAAGCAATTCATGGTTGGATTATTTGGTAAGGACCGGGGCATTGAAGAGGCGAAATACAGGCCGGCAGATATGACCATCGGTAAAGACAACAAACTTCAGATTGACATGGGCAACCACCTGATAGTCGATTTGATCAATGGTGGAACCGCACAGTCACCGGCCGATCTTTTCGTGTGGCTTCCTTCTGCTAAAGTTTTTTGGGCAGGCAATCCATTCATTGCGGAGAGTCCAACAATTCCCTGGTTGTTTGATGGATTCTTTTTAGAACCTGCAAACAATCTTAAAAAGATGTACGACTTCTTACCGGAAGATGCAATCATTGTTCCCGGTCATGGAAAAATCACCAACAAGGCCGGTATAAAGTACACCCTTGATTATGTAGCGGCATTGAAGAAAAATGTAGAAGGTGCTGTTCAAAAAGGATTGACATTGGAGCAGACGAAAGCGACAGTGACGCTGAAGGAGTTTGATAAAGGGTATGTGCTGTTCAACTGGCTGCATTACAACTTCAATCTTCCTAATGCTTATAAAGACATAAGCAATAACCAATCAAAAAAATAAGACTTCCTCTGCCGCTGTGTTATACAGGTTCATGGCGGTAGGGGAACCTTTATTTTCAGATCTCCCTCGTATCATTTTTATAAATGAATTGA
>NNBV01003666.1_pt1 | contig 10420 bp, 13 predicted proteins | sample 1173771 | NCBI WGS metagenome assembly NNBV01 (sample SAMN07173938, study PRJNA388173) | plant metagenome | isolation source: symbiotic tissue sample KVS11 | place: Norway: Troms, Kvaloya island
GTATATAAACGCTTCATTTGCAACTAAAGCAAGGGTGTATTTTATTCACGATCAGATTCACGAGGGAACAGGAAATAAATTGATGTCGCTTTACTATTCGCTATGGAGTATTTTAAGTATCGAAATGAGGTAAGACCAGGTAAGGGAAAGATGTTGGTATCAGAGCCTTATCTTGCTGATCCTAACTTTGAACGCACCATTGTTTTACTTTGCGAGCACAACGAAGAGGGCTCATTTGGTTTCATATTAAACAAACCTTCCATAGCTCGCATTGGTGATGTGCTCGAAGATCTGAAAGCGATTGATGCCCCGGTTTATATTGGCGGACCCGTGCAGCAAGATACCCTGCATTTCATTCATCAATGTGCTGATCTGGAAGGAGCTACGGAGATTAGTCCGGGTGTGTTCTGGGGAGGAAATTTTGAGAACTTACTGGTCAGCCTGGACATACAAAAAGTGAGTGCGGATGATGTGAAATTTTTCCTTGGATATAGTGGTTGGTCCGCCGGGCAACTGGAAGAAGAATTGAAAGCAGACTCATGGATAGTAAGTAATAACATAACGCGTGAGCTGATTTTTGAAACCGACCATCAGGAAATGTGGAAGAAAGCATTGAAAATAATGGGAGGAAGGTTTTCGGTATATTCAAATTACCCCACTGATCCGCGCGACAATTAAGTCGAACGATAAGATGATTTTAGTATTTTTACCGTTATTTAGGAAGAATTAGTTGCAGTAATGAAAAACGAAAAGGAAAACATAGTGGAGAACGAGTTAATGAACAATCTTGCTGCAACAAATGGTGTAGAAGAGACATCACGCAAGGCGGGTGATTTGCACTCTGAAACCGATGCGGCAGAGACGCACTCAGAAGAAATTTTTGAAGTGGAACGCAAAGCCATTGATTACTCTACTTTTACTAAAGAAGACTTTGTGCAGCTGGTAAAAGACCTGAGCAAAGAGACCGACTTCAAACACATCGATGAAGTGCTGAAAGAAGCAAAGCCTTTGTTTGATGAGATCCGGTCAAAAGAACGAAGCGAGGCGTTGCAGCGCTTTATCGCAGACGGTAGTAAGAAAGAAGATTTTGATTACAAACAAGACGAGTGGGACATCGCTTTTGATGCCACCGTTAAACTGATTAAAGATAAAAAGTATCAGCACTTCAAAGGGATAGAAGATCAGAAGAATGACAACTTCAAAAAGAAGACAGAGCTGTTAGAAAAACTGAGAGCCCTTGTTGACAATGAAGATACCGAGAAAGGTTTCCATGATTTTAAGGAACTGCAGAAGCAATGGAAGAGCATCGGTGCAGTACCGGTTGCTCATGCCAAAACGCTTTGGGCTAACTACAATGCATTAATTGATCTGTTCTATGATCATCGCAGTATTTACTTCGAGCTGAAAGAATTGGACCGTAAAAAGAACCTGGAAGCAAAACAGGAATTGTGTGCACGTGCTGAAGGCCTGGTTAAAAATGAAAACTTAAAAGAAGCCGTTCGTGAACTGAATGAACTTCACAATGAGTTCAAGCATTTAGGACCTGTGCCACTGGAAGAAAAAGAAGCGGTATGGCAGCGTTTTAAAGCAGCATCCGATGCGATCTATGAAAAGAGAGATGCTTTTGTAGGTCAGCTTCAAAAAGATTTTCAATCCAACCTTGTTGTAAAAGAACAGATCATCGAAGAGATTCAAAAGTTCTCTGATTTCACTTCGGACAGGATCAAAGAATGGAATCAGAAGACACAGGAAATACTGGATGTACAAAAACGCTGGGAAGCAGTAGGAGGTACCGCCAGAAATAAATCAAAAGACATCAACAAGAAATTCTGGTCTGCCTTCAAAGGATTTTTTAGTAACAAGAATAATTTCTTTAAGAAGCTCGATGGTGAGCGTGAGCGCAATCTTAATTTGAAAAATGAGATTGTAAAGAAGGCACAGGATCTGCGGGAAAATCATGACTGGGAAAAGACAGCCAACGTGATGAAAGACCTGCAACTGCAATGGAAGGAAGTGGGGCCCGTGCCGGAGAAATACAGGGAGAAAGTATTCCAGGAATTCAAAGAAGCCTGTGACCATTTCTTTAATCAGCGCAGAACTCAGTTTGAGAAACAAGATGTAGAGCAAGAGGAAAACCTTAAACAGAAAGAAGCCATCTGTGAGGAGATAGAGAAAGCGACAACTGAAAATACCGGAACATTGGAAGCGCTTAACGCGTGGAGTACCCGATTCAATGAAATCGGTTTTGTTCCTAAGAAGGCCATGTCATCGAGCAAAAATCGGTTTCAGGCTGCGGTAGATAAATACATTGCCTCTTTGCAAGGTGTTTCGGAAGACGAGAAGGAGAGAGCTTCACTTGAAATTCAGTTGGGAAGCCTTCGTGACGATCCGGATGCCGAGCGTAAACTTTATCAGAAAGAACAAGCTATTCGCAAGCGCATTCAAAAAACAGAAAATGATATTGCACTCTGGAATAACAACTTAGAGTTCTTTGGCAAGTCTAAGAATGCAGATAAAGTGAAGGAAGAGTTCAATGCCAAAATCAAAGAAGCGTCTGATCAGCTGAAACAGTTAAAAAGTCAATTAAAATTACTGAAAACAGTTTAGTGATTGTTTGTAAATCACGAATCAACTTCTATTTTTGCACCTCCAATTTAAGCATTGGCCATCAGACGAAGTCAAATTCAACTCCTGGTTTAATTAATTAGAAAGGGGAAATTAAAGTAGGCCTCCTTAGCTCAGCTGGTAGAGCAACTGACTTGTAATCAGTAGGTCGCTGGTTCGATTCCGGCAGGGGGCTCTGAAAATCAGGTAGTTACAGTAAAATGTGGCTACCTGTTTTTTTTGATACATACAGCATATTCCTCTTCCCCTTATTCATAATTTTTTTCCTGCAACTAGTGCGCATGCACTGTCGTAATGGCTATATATCCAATAGCCTGGCAAGTTGAACGACATCAGAATACTTAGTCAAATTGTTTCGGACTTCGGCATCGCTGACGTCGATATGGAATTTCTGTATGAAGTTCCCAAGGAACTCTATCAGGAAGAATTGACGGCATTGCAGCTGGACATTGCATTGGATTATGTCTTCAGGAAGATGTTTGGTCGCAACATCTCTTTGGATCATTCTATCCCTGGTGATTACGAAAGAAGCTCTATCGTCTATTACCCTTTGGTCAGTGCCTATGCTAAGTCAAAAAGAGATAGCGCAGATTTTCGAACATCCCCAATAAATCGTTCTTATTTCTATTTCACTTTAACCAGACACCTTAGTAATCGAGTCATTAATGACTGCTGTGAATATCTGATCTCGTCTCCTCGTGACTTTTATCATGAAAAGGAGCGACTTGAAATGATCCTACTATCTGTTCTGGAGCAATGGAATAAAGCAAAGGAGAAGCACTCTGGAAGTCGTGTTAATGATATAATGGAATTATCCGCCTTGGAGACGATCTACCTTCCTATCGGATTGGTATTGCTATGGACTTATGTAGAGTTAATGGAAATTAATTTCCTTGCAACTAACTTACCTGCACCTAGGATCAGCGAACTCTATTTGCAGTTTCCCTTTGATCCTGATCAAAACGGTTTGAAGACGAATTTGGCGGATCTAAATGAAAGGCTGATAAAAAGATTCCTGAACTATTTTGAATACAGCAAGGATGATGTGATACAGTTAATTTTAAATACTCAGGAAAAGAGAAGCATGTGTTCTGTACCCAACACTTCTCCGCTGGAAGACGCAAACTTCAGGGCAAGACTTGATGCAGACATTGTGCAATTGCTGGATTTAATCTTTCTGAAAGAGTATTCCAATTATCAAGCTTCAGTTACCTATGAGCTATTACGAGACGCCAAGTTTTTGTCGGGTATTTATTATGCTCAGCGCACAATCATAAGCAATGAAATCACGGTTAAAGGATCACGCGTGGAAAAATTAACCTGGCTAAATGCAGAACTTCACCGAGTGAAGACGGCTTTTTTTCCAATCAATCTCCTAGGAATTTCCGATGACTCTATTGCTGGAAAATTTTATAAGCATTTAAGTCAACAAATGGAATTGCAGGAAAAACAGTCTCTGATCTCAGTGGTGCCAGAAGTATCTTCTTTGACATCATTCAGATTTATTGGAAATAGAGAACTCTTAAAAAAGGTAATCAATGAACTATGTAATCAAATTGGCTTCCTGGATGAAAGGCAAACATCGCAAGCGTATCTATTTGAGGTCTTAACATACGATGACATAACAAAGCATAGTAAGACAATAGCAATAACCTGCGAGACCAAACAACTTAATTACATTATTTTAAAGCTATCACGCTTTTTCGAAACCCCATTGAATGTTTCAATAGGGGATAGCAAGCTTTTTTTGTCCAAGACGAAAAAGAAAATCACAACTTCAAATCTTCGAAACACTAAGAATCCATCTGATGTTAAGGAAAAACTAATCATTGACAGAATTCTCAAGCATCTGCAATGAAAAGAGATTTATTTCATTTACTCTATAAATGAAATAAGCCTTTCTCCATTCTCTGCAATTCAAATTTGTCTCATAAACAAATTGAAAAAAGATGGAAAAGGAAAATCAGATTCTCGACAAGCTTGCTGAAATCTCCACCAAGCTGGATAACCAAAATCTATTAAGTAAGCCGATAATTAACTTCAACGAAGCATGTAAGTATCTCGATGTAAGTGCCTCTCACTTGTACAAGCTCACTAGTAAGAAGGGTATCCCACATTTTTGCCCACAAGGAAAGAAGATCTATTTCAAAAGAGACGAGCTGGACGATTGGCTTCAAACCAACAGACGTGTTACCATACAGGATACAATAGGTAGAGCAGACAATTTCAGAATTACTCAGGCAACCCAATCAAGGAAATCGAACATCTAAAAATTACTATTATGAAAAAGGCAATCTATTTTATTACCCAGTCTAAAGGAGGAGCAGGTAAGTCGATTTTGACATTTATCCTTGCCGAAAAGTACAAGGAAGCCATACTACTTGATCTCGATGACGCAACTACTACAACTATTAAACAGCTTGCTTACCGACATCCAGTAAAGGTGTCGTTTCTTGACCGGGTTACACAGCGAATCGATCGTGGCGCGTTTAACGGGCTTTTTGAAAGTGTTATCAATAATAACGAAGAATTGTTTATTGCTGATCTCGGTGCTAGTGTCGCTGAACAATTGCCGAAATACTTTTCACTGAATGGAGTCGATACTTTAACGGAAATACTTTATCAAAGTGATGTGCAATTGAAAATAGTTTGTGTGGTGGGTGGCGGTACCATTTTCAAATCAACTATGGAATACTTAGATGAGCTTCGGAATTCAACTAATGGGCTACTGGAAATAACTATTGCATGTAATGGGTTCTATCCCTTCTCTTCAGAGCAAAAGGACATGCTTGACAAATATGCAACGCACTTTAAACTACTGGTAGTCAACTTCGATCTGGTCAAAGATAAGGGAGAGATCGCCATGCGTACTGTAGATAATGTATTGAGGGAAGGAAAAGGAATTAGCAATTTAGATCCTTTCTCCCTGATCTACTTCAAAACCTCAATTGAAGGGCTGGAGTTATGAAAGCAAGGGCTATGACTGAAAAAGAAGAGCGAGAAGTGCGCGCTTACAGTGCATTTATCTTCAAGGAGTATGGGTATCAAATTGCTCCCCTAGACCCGCTAATGCCCGTCTTATATATTCATCATAAGCAAATGCAGTCAAACAGCCAGTTAAGTGAAGCGAGCGTAAATAGGCTGAACGATGCAATATCAAAGGTTAACCCTCAATCATTCCATTTTAATCATTCTGGTGAAGCCTGGGAGTTTCAATGGGGCATCACCTTTAGATGGATTGTAGCAGGTGTTCTTATCGTTATAGGTAGTTACAGTGGTGTATGGTTTTATTCGGTTTACAGCGATGTCAACAAGGCGAGAGAGATTATTAATCAATCAACCGTTACTAGTGAATTAGTAAAAAGGATTGAGGTGGATAATCAAGGACAGTACTTCATCGACTTTCTTGCGACAGATCAAAAATTACCACAAGCATTAATCGAGTACAAAAGAATCAACAGCAAAACGGTTCGTATCTATCTGCCGTCTGATGCGCAGAAGAATAATAATCCTTAAATCAATTTACCCAAATGGAAAAACAACTCATCGTTCGATTCCTGAATACTAGAAGGAGGGGAGTCTATGATTTTATTGTTGATGAGTATGCCAATAGTATATCGATGCTGACTGTAAAGATGGCCAAGGAATTGATTGAAGAAGATTTGGAAAAGGTGGCTGGCACTACCATTAAAATTCACTATTCAAGTCTGGCTAAAGCAAGGGCGAGATTTAAGAAGGGCAACGGTTCCCGTCAAAAGGAAGAGAAACCGAAGCAATGGAACTTTAAGGATAGCTATGAGGAGAAATCTAAAGATTTAGCTCCCGGTTATTTCGATTTAAGTAACCGTAAGTCCCAGTAGTTCCACTTAAGGCAAATTATATCCGATTCAGTGAAAACAATTCCAATTAAGTATGCGCTTATTCCAACACTCATCTGAGCTTACAAAAACAGAGCAAGCCATGTTTCCGCTACGCTTCAACGGCTTGCTCAGCCACTATAAATCTAACTGACCACTTCGTTCCGTTTTAAAAACAATAAATCATGAGCAGACCAAAAATAAATGAGCAGGATAAGAGATTGGTACAAGTCAACATCCGTCTTACAGAAAACGAAAGCCGTGTAATAAATCAACAGGCAGAAGGGAGTGCATTAAGTCCAGCCAACTGGATTCGACATAAGGTTTTCATTGACAAGTTTCCGCCCCTTAAAGAAGCAGCACTAGATGTTGCAGTTTATCAGGAGTTGAACAGGATAGGTGTGAACCTTAATCAGGCAGTACACAAATTGAATCAAGGTGATACTCCACATGATTTAGTCAAGCCTGTCCATGAATTGTTAGATCTTAACAAACGCATCATTAACCTGCTGCTACATGACCGCAGATCAGAAAAAGCCTAAGAGCTTTGCACGCGCCTTGCAATACAATCTGGCAAAGGTAGGAAATGGCGTAGCGGAAGTATTGGATCATTCCTTCTCAGAAGTGTCAGCGAAGTTGATTATAAGGGAAGTACAGATGATGAAGACAAAGCGGCCTGATCTGGAAAAGTTCTTCTATCACACATCCATCAATTTCCCACCCCACGAGAATTTATCGAATAAATTAATGAAGCAGATCGCCAATGACTACTTACGACAGAATGGTTTTAATCAGCACCAGTTCATTGTGTTTCGTCATTACGATGCTGGCCACCCTCATTTACACATTATTGTGAATCGTATTGGCTTTGATGAGAAAGTGTTAAGTGACAGCAACGATTATGCGAGAAGCGAGAAAGTGTTACGGGCACTTGAAATAAAATACAAACTCACCCAAGTAAATTCAAGTAAGCAGTCCAAAAGAGCCGTAACAAAGAATGAATTAGAGATGATGAAGCGTACCAATGAGCCTTCAGGTAAGTTGAAAATGCAGGAGCTGATTAAAGAGGTATTGAGTTCAAAACAGAAGTTGACCAGCTCAGAATTTATACAGGCATTACAAAAGAAAGGAATCAATGTTCGATTTAACCAAGCGTCCACAGGCTACGTCAGCGGCATCTCTTATTCGTACAAGGATATGACGATCACAGGATCTAAACTTGGAAGTGATTTTAAGTGGACTACTGTTCGAGATAAAATTGACTTTGATCAGGAGCGAGATGCGCCTGTGATTGCCAGGACAAACTCCAATGTTGCTACACGTAATCAGGACGCACAGATAGGCCAATGTAAAGAATCGCAGAGAGTGGATGTTCTTGACAAGGAATTAAATTATTCACTTGGTATAAAGAATCCATTACTGAATGATTTGATAGGTAAGAAATCTCATCCGAAAGACGCCTTCAATAGCAATCTACTGGAAGCATTAATTCAGGTTGAAGTCCAACCTGAAATGAATTCGGGAATTTTATTTACACCTAAAAAGAAGAGACGAAAAAAAAGTCGCGGCATTTAGTCTGATATACATTTAATAACGCGATAAAATTGCGATCTTCCCATACATCAAAATGAGAACATAATGATTGCACGATACTTTCAGTTGCAAATGGGGAAGGAAGGCTATAAGGCCGAGTTAAATGGGGATAAGCTTTTCTTTCCTCCCCTGAATATGGAATTGAGTTTCCAGCATTTGTACACCAAAGATTTTGCGATGTGTATCAAAGTAAGTGTGACTCATCCTTCCTTATTACCGGAGGAGCTACATGAACTTGCTTTCGGATTCGGAGAAGATGATGAGTCACGCTATGCTTCTGCTGCTGAGGGATGGATGGGAACTGACTTTCCTGTAATTCATTCGTACCTATGCCCTACACAAACCGATCTGAATGTAAAACGCATGGAATTGGTTTCTCAGACTGGTGATGTGCAATTAGGTTGGAATGCGTTGCTTGGCCCGTTAGTCTATATGGGTGATCAAATGAATCTGGTGAAGATTCTGCTCATGAATTATTTCTTACACTCTTCAACGATATTACAGGAGCGATGAGTAGCCCCCATGTGATCTACCTGAAGTGCTTTGTGTCAAAGGCAGGAGACGGTTCAATTAATGCAGATTGTCGCTTACAGGGGCAGGATTGGATCGAAGGAACGAATACACTCTATCATTTTGCCGATAAATTAGATAACAAAGGAAATTTTCATTCCCGTAAACAGTTTATTATCGTCTATCCACGTCCATTGGAAGAACTGAAGAAGGGTGAAACGTTTGCCAAAGAGGTGAAAGACAAATACACAGAGATGTATGGCCAGTCGGCTAAGAGTGTTGAGAAGAAGTGGTTTGAATTTTGGAAGTGATAAGAGATATTGTCTTTCGTGATCTACTTATCAGCTTACTCGAATTGGTATGTTTTACAATTGTATAATCTCCTTGATCTTATTTTCAATTATTGCCAATCGCCCAGCTCTTATTAGCGAAGACAAATGGCAAGAGATGATTTCGTTTCGGTTGTCGTTTTCCCAGACCGATTGGTATTCTGATATCAGAAACTTCTTGACTTCTGATTCGGCCTTAGCGATTTGATCAACAATAGTTGTTGTGTTATCGGTAATGTAAATGATGTCTTCGAAGTCGTGACTTGTGCGATGATTGCCTTTTCCTCTTCCATTGAATGCAGAAAATTTTGTTGCTAAAAAATAAGGTAAGAGAAGTAGGTTAATTTCTGGACCATCCTGAGTTCGTAGGTAAAGAGTTGCTTGAGGCCTGGTTTATACCAAGGGTTAGAAAATCCTAAAACCTTTTCGTTATCGGGCATGATGTCTACAGTTACGTCATCATAAATGAAACGGCAAATTACTTTAGAAGTGGTGTCGGGAGAAAAGTCGAGTTTTGCCAACTGATCCTGAAGAGTTGCCCATTGTCCATAGGTTTCCAATTCAATACTTAGATCGATGTCTTTAGTGGGGCGTAACTCATCGGCCGCAGGATCGTCAGTGTACAGGCTAATGATAGCGCCTCCAACGAAAGCTACCTTCGTACGTAACTCTTTTAATCCAAGCGCCACCTTTCTCACTACGCCAATGTTTATGGTCTTATTTTCCATCAATCCTGAATTGCTTGTTTAGTTCAGCCTTTGCAAGTTCCTGCTCGCGTGCTTTTCCGACACGAAAAACGTCAATCAAAGCAAGGCATTCATAAATGAATTGATCATGCTTAACGATCTTGATGACGGAAGGATATAGTGGTTCTATTGCCTGTCCTTTATCCCATCCTTGTGGATCAGGCCAGACATAAACATCATTGGAGGCGATTTCTTTACTTAGAGGTGGAGCACTATGTGCTGTTTTTGTCCCCCTTACAATGGGGCCAGGGCTTTGGGGAAATACATAGCGAATTCCATGAATGATGAACTCACTTAATGCTAGTCGATTGACCGACTTTTTTGAGTCGTCAATAAGTCCAGCCATAACGGATCGATTCAGTGATTCGCTCACCTCTGACCCGCTTATATTTAAAGCTAGAGACACTTCCTTCATATTCCAGAATAGTCCAGCTCCATTATAGTACAGAATCTTAAGGAGTATTAAGATGTCCTGAGGGCGCATTCCAGTGTGTTTACGCATGTTTTTTCAATTAATTCGCAATTCGCGAATCGCAAATTTTGGCAACCATTTGCAACCTTAGAGGGATTTGACTCCATTAAATTAGTTTATCCCTAATCTCCAGAATTAATTCTGTCACAAAAGAACTCCGGGCAACAATGCATCGCCTTGTCAAAAGCTTCCGGCATAAAATTTATTGGGCTGTCTCGTCCTGAAAAAACCTTACAGTTTTTAGTGATAATCCTGGGATAAGTTTACAGTTAACAACGTGTGTTTAAT
>NNBV01003470.1_pt1 | contig 10406 bp, 10 predicted proteins | sample 1173771 | NCBI WGS metagenome assembly NNBV01 (sample SAMN07173938, study PRJNA388173) | plant metagenome | isolation source: symbiotic tissue sample KVS11 | place: Norway: Troms, Kvaloya island
ATCATATTGAGTGTAAACCCAAATGCCTTGATTACTATAAATGTTAAGAAGGCAGAGATTGGTACGGAAAGAGCAACAAAGAATGCATTGGTTACTCCCATGAAGAACATAAGAATGATGGTAACCAGCACAAATCCAATGATGATCGTATTGATCAGATCATGCAATGTGGTGCGGGTATTTTCAGACTGATCTGCCGTTACAGTAACCTTAACTCCTTCCGGAAATATGTTGGTTTCAAAATCTTTCACGATTTCGGTAATCTTATCCGAAGCATCGATCAGGTTTTCACCACCTCTTTTAATTACGTTGAGTGTGATTACATTTTTTCCATCCAGACGTGCAAAACTTTCCTGCTCTTTATGGCTGTCGATTACTTCAGCTACATCTCTCAGATAGATTTTACCACCTTTGATCGAAGTAAGCACTAAACCTCCCAGTTGATCTGCATTGGCAAATTCACCGTTCACACCTAAGGAACGTTTCATTCCATCCATGGTGATCTGTCCGCCAGGGATAATTCTGTTCTCATATCCAACAGCACTTTGAATATCATCCAGACTTACACCGGCCTGAGCCAGCTTAAACATATCTACGTTGATCTGAATCTCACGATCCAATGCACCAACAATATCCACACGCCTTATTTCAGTCATTGATTCAATGCGATCCTGCATGTCTTCACCATACTTCTTCAACATCTCCAGGTTATAATCCCCCGACAAGTTGATGTTCATGATCGGAACTTCTGAAATATCAATATCAATTACAGTAGGATCATCTTCCAGGTCGTTTGGCAAATCGCGTTTTGCTTTATCAACAGCATCTTTTACATCCTGCTTTGCCTTGGCAATCTCTACATCCGTCTGAAATTCGATGATTACATTGGAGAAATCCTGCACCGAATTACTGGTCATCTTTTTGATACCGGCAATTGATTTCAGCTGCTTCTCCAGTTGCTTTGTAATCAGGTTTTCAACATCCTCTGGCGGGCCTGGGTAAATAGTGGCCACATAGATCTGAGGAAAAACAACTTCAGGGAATTGTTCCTTAGGCATTGTTAAGTAGGACACCACTCCTATCAAGGTGATGATGACAGTAGCTACGTAAACACTTAGCTTATTATCAATCGACCAACTGGTGGGTTTAAATTCTTTATCTGCGTCTTGCATATTTTTGACCGTTATAGTTAACGTGAGTCAGAAGACTCAATTATAGTTTAATGAATTGACCATCGCTCAGTCCTTGAAAACCAGCCGTGATAATTTTATCACCGCTATTCAAACCTTTTGTTACTCTGGCATAACCATCATACACTCCATCAATAGTGATCACCTTTCTGCTGGCGATACTTTGATTACCCTTGGCTTCCGCTACATAGACGATCTTCTCACCGTTTACATCCTGCACGATATTAATCGGAACGGCAATGGCTGAAGGATAGCTGTCATAAATCACTCTGATGTTTGCTGACATATTCGGGCGAAGCTCAGCATTGGATGGCATATCAATTTCTACCACAAACGTGCGTGACAATTGATTGATGTTTCTACCAACAAAGGTGATCTTCGCTTCAAAATCTTTTTTAAGATCCGGAACGGTAACAATCACTTTATTTCCCTTTTTGATTGATGTAACAAAAGATTCCGAAACGGCAGCCTTCACTTTCAAATCAGAATTATTCACTACACGCACAGCTGGCATGCCCGGAGCGATGTTTTGTCCTGCCTTGGCAGTCACTTCATCTACCACTCCGCTGATCGGAGATTTGATGCGCATCATATCATTCTGTTCGGCCACAGAAGCAATTCTTTTTTCTATGCTCTCTTTATTGTTCTTCGCCTGAAGGTATTGTACTTCTGTACCAATCTTCTGATCCCAAAGATTTTTCTGACGATTGTAAACCGTAGTGGCTAACTCCAATGAAGCCTTGAGCTCATCAATGTTACGTGCTACCAGTGAGTTATCAATTTGTGCAAGCACTTGTCCTTTGGTCACCATTTCACCTTCTCTTACAAATACCTGAGAAACAACACCGGCAGATTTAGCACTTACCTGAATGTTCTCTTCTGATTCAATGGCACCTTGTGTCTGGATAAAGTATTCAAACTTACGAGGAGCCAGTTCCTTGGCTACTACTTCTTTTGATTTCGCTTTTACAGAATCCGCACCTGATTTACCTACTTTAGCTTCCAGTGCCTTTATTTGTTTGGCAATTTCTACTTGTTGTTTTTTCAGTTCGACCAATTGGTCCTTCTCTGATTTTCCACCACAGCTTGCCAGCATACCAGCAATAACCACAGCACCAATCATTTTTGAGTATATATTCGTTTTCATTTATCTTATTGTTTTCGGGTTATTTAGAATTTGTTGTTGTCGCAGCAGGAAGTAATCTTCCGTATGCTTTATCAAGATCTACTTTGGCTACCATGGCATCATACAAAGCAGAATAATAGTTGGTCTGAGCAGTGCGTAAGCTATTTTCTGCATCGGTCACTTCAAGACTTGAACCTACACCCTGCTCGTATTTTACTTTCGTTACTCTGGCAATGTTTGCCGCCAATTGCTGATTTTCCTTTTGTGAAGTAAGACTTTTTACAGCATTATCATAATTTACTAAAGCCTGAGTGACTTCAAGATTTATAGCATTTTTAAGACTTACAAAGTTGTTGTTAATCTGAAGCAATTTCAATTTCTCCTGTTGAACTTTATAATTTCTTTGAAGGCCTGAAAAAAGAGGAACATTTAGGTTTATTCCAAATTGGGTATTAGGATACCACTTATCTGGTCCAACTACAACCTCCCCATATTGACCATCAACTACCTTTGAATTTGTTTTAAACAATCCACTTACGTTATTCGATTGAGTTGAATATCCAAGATTGGCAAAAAATGATAACGAAGGAATTGACGCTGCGTATTGATTTTTAACATTTAACTCCTGAAGGCGTTTATTAACCTCCAATACTCGATAATCAGGACGCTGTGCATAATCAATCTGATCAGTATAGTTATCAAGTTGTGAAGCATCAACCACCACATCCTGAATATCACCAGCAACATCCATTGGTTTGTCTTGAGGATAATTCATCTGAAATTTCAATAATTGAATTCCCAAATTATCCAGATTCAGAAATTTATCGCGTTCCGTACGAAGGTTATTTAATGTGACCTTAACCCGATCTACATCAATACTTTCAGCAAAACCATTTTCATTCAATGCCGAAGTATTTCGAAGCAGCGAATCTACACGAGCAATATTGTCATCAAAGAGATTCTTTCTCGCTTTATTGATAAGAACACCATAGTACGCCTTCGTCACTTGTAGAATAATCTCCTGATCCGTTTGATCTGCCGTTTTTATAGATAATTCTTTATATGTACTTGAGGCCTTCAGTCCGACTAAATAAGAACCATTAAATATGATCTGATTAATCGCAAGTGTCGCAGTACCACTGCTTGGCAATTGAAAAAAGTTCTTTTGAGCAAGAACATCTCCATTCTTTGCGTTAGGTAATCCGGTCGGGAAGAAACTTATCCCTCCAGTAGGATTCTCCACATATGTTCCATAGAATCGAGCAAGTGTAGGATTATCAACAAGAGATACTGTTCCACTCACTTGTGGCAATCCTATACCAACTGTCTCATTCACTCTTGCTTTTGCTATACGCTGATCCAACTCTGCATTCTTTGCAGCGATGGAATTTTCCAATGCATATTGAATACACTGTTGCAGTGTAAACGCACTGCTCTCTGCCTGCTGCGCCCATGCAGCACTGGTAAAGATCAGCGCCATTAAAATTGTAAATACTCGTTTCATTTATTATTAGGGATTAAGTCGTTATTGTTTACGGATTCATTTTTATACTTCTCATACATTTTCCTGCCGCGGTCGGTAAACAGGCCATAGGCAAAATGATCAAAGAGCTGCTGGTTTACTTCTGCCAGGCTATATTTAGAAGTACTGAACAGGCGATCATCAAACGTAAGCTGCACCAGCTCCAGACGAGCAATTCCTATGATGTCCGGATTAAGCTCTGCGCGAAAGAAGCCCTCTTCAATACCTTGTTTCAGGTTGCTGATGATGGACTGCCGAACGTGATCCTGCTTATGCTCCAGCCACAGATTCCACGCCTTCAGGTGGTATTTCTGCAGATCGAAAAGCAACATAGGGTTCATCGTCTTAAATTCATTTTTTATGCACTCTGCTACTTTCACCAATTCATCGATCGCATTGCGCGATGTTCCTTTTATCTCTTCAAACACCCTCTTATCGTTTTCCAAATGATAAGCACTTACCACCGTTACGATCTCATCCTTATCAGCGAAATACTGATAAATGGTTTTCTTTGAAATCGACAAATGTCGCGCTATATCATCCATCGATACACTGCGGATACCGTATTTCAAAAAGAGCCCTTGTGCTCCTGTTAATATCTTTTCTCTGGTCTCTCTGTCTTCCATAAGGGTCGCAAAACTATGGAAACATTCTTACCCGTCAAAAGTTTCCAACGTTTCTTAAACGCCCTTTTTTGGCCTCGGGTTGGGGTTCATCCGGAAATTTTTATGGAATTTCTTGTGAAGTGTGACCTACACCGATTGAAATGTGGGTATTTAAAATTGGAGTGAGAACGTCTACCCCACAAGACGGAAGCATTGAATAAGTATTGCAGTGAGATGGAACTAAACAATACATTTTTTCCATGTTCGAACATCATTGCTATACACCACCATGCTTGTAACTATAACATAAAAAAACCGGCTCTGATTTTCACCAGAGCCGGAACCCACTAAATCAACCCCCTCAATCAAAATGGGTTTTTACACTACATGATATCCCTATGACAACTGTAAACAAAAAGCCCCTCATTGATGTGAAGGGCTTTTTACTAAGATGAGTTCTTGTCATCCCAACTGCACCACTTCTCTTTCATCTTTTGCTTGAACCGTTCTTTCTCTTCCGGATCCATACCGCCCAGTTTTTTCTTCCAGTAGTATTTCCATGGGCCTCCGTTATGATTGCTGTGGCTCCTACCTCCAAATGAATGGAACAAGATCTTACTCAACAGCAACAAACCCAACCCTTGCCAGAAGGTGATCACCGGACCATGAAATAATTCCGGAACCAGCCAGTTCCATAAACTCATGATCGCAAATCCTACTACTGTGATCAGCAACACGGCAAGCAACACAAACTTCGCTATCCACCATCCACGTTTCATATCTTCTTATCAGTTAATCGTTATCAGTTAATCTTTTAATTATCTTTTTTTGTCTTTTGTCAATTGCGTCTTGTCAATCTTTCAATCTGCCACTACATCATCGTAAAACTTCTTCAGTCTTTTGCGCAAAGCTAATATTGCATATCGCTTTCGCGAAAGCAGCGTGTTGATCGACACCCCGGTATCTTCTGAAATCTCGCGGAAGCTTCGCTCTTCAATCTCATTGAGTATAAATATCTCGCGCTGGTCACGAGGTAACTCTTCAAGGGCATCGGTGATCTCGTCCCAAATGGCTTCCTTCAACATTGCAGATTCAGGCGTATTCCCTAAGTCCGGCAAAATTTCCTGAAGCGTCAATGGTGCATCATCATCTTGCCCTGCGCGGCCTTCAAAATCAGTTCGTTGTGGCCGTACGGAGTCTCTGCGGTAGCGATCGATGATTTTATTGCGTGCAACGCTATAAAGCCATGAAGTAACACGATCCAGCGACTCGATATTTTCAAAACCCACTACAAACTGCACAAACACATCCTGCAGGATGTCCTCCGCCTCTTCCGTTGTAGACACGCGGCTGCGGATAAATCCCAGCAACTTGTCCTTTTCCTTCAGGAACGTGTTTTGTTTTAGTTCTTGCATCACCAGATCCATGGCTCTTTCCGCTTTACTATTACATAGACGGGAAGCGTTTTGGATTATTTTAACAAAGGTTAAAAAATCATTTGAGAGTAAACCACCCTACAGCAAACAATTGGAGCTGATGGTGAACCATTTACCACTATTATAAGGACAGTCCCAACCTTAGGCACTCCTTTTGTATCTAATCGATTATAAAAAATCTGTTATCAGTTATGAAAATGAAAATTGCATTGTTCCTGTTTTTGACCTCTTCAGTAGTAATGAAGGCACAGGACGTATTTAAAGGAGAACACTTTATTGAAGTAACGGGCAATGCCCAAACCGAAATAGAACCCAATGAAATCGATGTACAGATCCGCCTGCGCGAATTTGAAGAGAACAAGAAAAAGACTGCATTGGAATCCATCGACAAAGATTTCTTCAATGCATTGAAAGAAGCAGGAATCGATCGTAAAAGAGTAGAGCTGGCCGATGCCGGATCGAAACTGGACAAGCTGGGTAAAAAGGATAAAGATGCTTTCCGTGAAAAGACCTACCAGATCAAACTGACCAGTGGTGCTGAGTTAGAAAAGTTTCTTGAAAAACTGGAGCCAGTAAAAACAGATCTTGTTGATATTGTTCGTATCAGTCATTCTGATTTACCAAAGCTGAAGCTGGATTTGAAAATCAAAGCATTGCAGGCAGCGAAGGCAAAAGCAGAAACGTTATTGAAATCAATAGGCTCAGAAGCAGGCAAGCCGCTTATGATTCGTGATTGGGAAATTGATCCGGTTCAACCTGTCATGAACATGAGAGCTAACTATAACTTAAATCCGGAAGGAACTTTTAATTCTGAAGACGAATCATCTATTGAATTTAAAAAGATTAAACTTCAATCACAGATTACTGCACAATTCGAGATTAAGTAATTTGTTTCACGCAAAGAGCGCGAAGTGTTTTTAATGCAAAGGCCGCAGAGATTTTATTCTTTGCGGCCTTTTCCTTAGTGTCTCTGCGACTTTGCGTGAAATGAATTTACTTCAATGGATTCGCCTTTACTCCTTCCCTAGTAATCACTACCGGCTTAATCAATCCATTTTTATCAAAATACATTTGCTCAATACACGTCTCACGCGAGTTGCCGTCTTTCTCTGTCAATGGTCTGCGGTGATAAATAATGTACCAGTTATCATTCTTAGGATGATGAATGATGGAATGATGACCTGCACCGTTAGCTATTTTAGCATCTTGCTGTAATATCTTACCCACACGTTTAAAAGGTCCAAACGGAGAATCAGCAATGGCATACGCTACGCAATAATCCGGCCCTGTCCACCCACCTTCCGACCACATGAAATAATACTTTTCATTTTTCTTAAACATGAACGGGCCTTCTACATATTGATCAGGAGTGATCTCTTTGAAAACAGTACCGTCCTCAAAAGGAACAAAGCCTGTAAAATCATTTTTTAACTTAGCAATGTTGCAGTGACGCCACCCTCCATAGATAAGATAATACTGGTCGCCATCTTTATAAACAAACTGATCGATAGGTTGCGCACCATTATGAAACTTATCGACTAAAGGTTTACCAAGATAATCTTTGAATGGACCACCTGGTTGATCAGCAACGGCAACGCCAATCCCTCCGTATTCATTATCGCTTTGAATATCATTTGCTCCGAAAAACAAAAAGTACTTGCCACCTTTTTCAATGATGGAGGGTGCCCATACGGCACGCTTCGCCCATTTCACATTAGCGGTATCCAATATACGATTGTGCTTCGTCCAGGTGATTAAGTCGGGCGATGAAAAGGCATCGAAGAAAACCTGCTGATTGTATTTGGCTGAATAGGTGGGATAGATCCAGTAATCTTTCCCAAAGATGATTCCTTCCGGGTCGGCATACCAGCCGGGAAAAAGAGGATTACCTGATGTATTCTTTGTTTGTGCAATGAGCGATGAACAAAGAATAATAAAAAATGCGAATGCCAGTGTTCTTTTCATTTCATAAATATAAGGGCAGATTGTGAAATGAATTGTTTTTCCATTGATTTTAGATTTCAAAAAATAAATCACGCAGAAGACTTGACTCTCCCCTTACGTGATAGCCTAATTTTGTAGTCAAATAAAAAAACAGATTATGGTTAGTTATTCTGTAAAGGAGCTTTCTGAAATAGCGGGAGTAAGTGTGCGCACGCTCCACCTTTATGATGAGATTGGTTTACTCAAACCTTCCACACGTACCGAGGCCAGGTATCGTTTGTATGGTGAGAACGAACTGCTTCGTCTGCAGCAGATCTTATTCTATAAAGAACTCGGCATTTCGCTGGAGGAGATTGGTTCTATATTGGATGATACGGAGTTTGATTTGCTGCAGGCACTCGAAAGTCATAAAGTAGCTCTTTCACAACGAAGAGAAAGAGTGAATACCATGCTGGCTACCATTGACAAAACCATTTCACAACTAAAAGAAAAAACAATGCTGAAACACGAAGAATTATATGAGGGATTGCCTAAAGAAGAAGCAGAAGCCCTCAGAAATGAAGCCATCGAAGAATATGGGGTGGAACAAGTAATGCGATCTGAAAACCATTTGCATAAAATGAGCAAGACACAACTGAACAAATTAAAAGAAGAGCAGAAAGAAATAGCGAATGCTTTACTGGTATTAATCAATAACGACTACACCAGTGATGAAGTGCAAAACCAGATTGCACTTCACTATGCCAACATCAGGAACTTCTGGGGAACAGCAGGAAGTAGTGACAAGCAGGCAGCTGCGTATAAGGGCCTTGGTGAGTTGTACATAAATGACGCACGTTTTACAACTATAAATGGCCATACGAATCCGGCTTTCACTCTTTTTCTCAGCAAAGCAATGGCATACTTCGCTGAGAACAAATTGAAGTAAACAGAAGGGAGTAGCCCTTTACGGTCTGCTCCTTTTTTCATTCAATCCATTAAAATGATTTTTTTATCTTTACCAGATGAAGAAACTTATTTTTTTCGCATTGACTATTTGCGCAATCCCCACCGCTTTTACGCAAAATAAAAAACAGCCTGAAATAGGTATTGCCGAAAATCTGAAGAACGATAGTTTGCTGGCGGCAGCAGGTTATCATTTTCTGGTGGAGTCCATCTCCAAACTTATTTCCCCTAAAAGTGTAAGCGAAGAGCAGTTCACTAAAAACGTTCAGCAAATCAAGGCATTGAAAACTTCGCTCTATGCCGTAAATGTTTTCATGCCTGGTGAATTAAAATTAGTAGGTCCGGATGTAAATGAAAAGGCTATTCTCACTTATGCCGAAGACGTATTTAAACGGTGCAATACAATTAATGTAAACCTGATTGTGTGGGGAAGTGGCGGTGCAAGACGTGTGCCCGATGGATTTGATCAGGCGAAAGCCAAAGAACAATTTATTTCCATTGCCGGAAAAGTAGCTGAGCTGGCAAAAAAATATAAGATCACGCTCGCACTGGAAAATCTCAACAGCACAGAAACGAACTTCATTACCACGTTAGCAGAAGCGCTTGATGTAGTGAAGAAAGTGAACCATTCTCATTTCCGCTTATGCGCCGATATCTATCACATGCTCAAAGAAAACGAACCTGCTTCCGTCATTGAGCAAACAAAAAAATACCTGATTCATTGTGACATTGCCGAGAAGGAAAACAGGACACCACCCGGCACAAAAGGGGATGACTTCAAACCGTACCTGATGGCACTTAAGAAAATTGATTATCACGGGAAAATTATTCTGGAATGCCGTTGGGATAATCTTACACTTCAGGCCAGGCCCGCACTGCTCTATATTCAAAAAGAAATTGATGCGGTATATAATCACAAATAAGCCAGCACTGCTTTCAGTTTTTCTTCCTGCCGGAAGTTGACGTGATCGATGGCGGTATCAATGGTTTCGTGCTGCCAGGTAATGTGATACGGTATATGTATGCCATGCCCGCCAATATTCAACACGGGAAGCACATCCGACTTCAATGAATTACCGATCATAAGAAAATTGCTTGCTTCGATATCCAGGTGTTTGACAAGCTTTTGAAAATCTGCTTCCTTCTTCTCCGACATGATTTCGATGTGGTGAAAATAATGACCCAGTCCTGACTTGATCAACTTTCGCTCCTGATCCAGCAGATCCCCTTTGGTGGCCATCACCAGTTTATACTTTGGCTTTAACGCCCTGAGTACTTCCTCTACATCATCTATTAGTTCAACCGGCTTTCGCAGCAACTCCTGACCATACTCCATGATGCGCTCTATGGCAATGGCTGGAATAGTTTTATCCGAAATGCGGATGGCTGTTTCAATCATGGAAAGCATGAATCCCTTAATACCATAACCATACAGTCCAAGGTTATCAATCTCCGTATTCAGCAACTCGCGTGCTACCGTATGCTGCGGAAGATAATCTTCCAGCAAGGCACAAAATTTATCTTCTGCTTCACGAAAGAAAGCTTCATTGTGCCAGAGTGTATCATCGGCATCAAAGGCAATTACTTTTATTGACATTGTTATTAATAAATTAAATTGAACTTAGTTGATAATTCTTA
>NNBV01000555.1_pt1 | contig 10399 bp, 11 predicted proteins | sample 1173771 | NCBI WGS metagenome assembly NNBV01 (sample SAMN07173938, study PRJNA388173) | plant metagenome | isolation source: symbiotic tissue sample KVS11 | place: Norway: Troms, Kvaloya island
AATGCTAATAACTAACCTAGTGTTTGCTTGCCAGTTGTATAAATTTACATTTATTTAAGTAAAAATTCATACTTTTTTTGCATAATTAGCACATTTATCTAGTAAAGTTTCCCCATCAAAATTATTAGGATATCCAGAGTTAATACCTGGAAAATCCAATATTTAATATTTGATTTTTTAACTTATTTTGCTAAACCATGTAACAAGCATCCATGAGCAGAGCCGATGATGAAGAAATGTTGTTGCAACAGCCTTGGCAGCGCGAGCGGCAGATACAGCCCTTCCGGCTATTATGCAATACAGTTTTTCTCCTTGCCCTCTCCTATCAAAGCTTTTAGATTTGAGGATGTACCTCATAGCTGCCGTAAGTGCTGTAATAGCAATTTATTTGTGAATTACTGATGCCAATGTGCGAGATGCCAGAAGCGCTCTCACGGCAAATCGAATTTATCCCAGCGTTACCTACAGTCAAAATCTTAGGAGATAAAGATAAGTTAAAACAAGTGTTTATTAATATTGTCCGCAATGCTTGTGAGGCAGTCTCAGCCGGAGATGCGATCAAATGGGAAGTGGATAGTTCGTCTCCTGATAAAATCTGCATTAATATCTGCAATGGTGGTGAGCCAATTCCTTCAGAGATTTTATCAAAGCTAACGCAGCCGTTCTTTTCCACAAAACCAAGCGATACTGGGTTGGGACTTGCCATTAGCAAACGTATCGTCAATGCTCATAGTGGAGAATTATCTATTGAATCTGACACCATAACAGGTACTAAAGTGAGCGTTCAATTACCTCTGGTTGTTCTTGGGAGCCTTTAAACGGATGGCATTTTTAACGGCTGGAGCAAATGAAGACACAACCTAAAAAGTTTACAATCTTGTGTAAGTTGCGATCGCTTATACCATTTCACGAAATTATTCATACAAATCATTATTCTTGCTCCCCCTGCAAGAATCTGTATCAATCTTAAAGTGAAACGGTATTACTATGAGACATACACTTATTCCTTCCCATCTGCTCCGTCATGGGTTGTTTGTAAAAAAGGTGACAGTTCTTTATTTAACTTACCTGCGCGGACAAACTCAGCATAGGTATCAGCTTCAATTGCCAGCAATTCCCTTCGCAGTTCTTCGGTTGTAAATTCTTGTAAATTTGGGTATTCATCAAGTAACTTATCAATTTCTTCTTGCAAACAGGTAATTTCACTTGAAAGTAGCGTCTTCTGGTAGTCATAAAACTCTGGCTGAATGCCGGGACGCTTTTGTGCTGTTTCTAAATATTCCAGCGCCCGTTGGAGAGCAACTTGACGGGCAATTGCTTCGGTGTATTTTTGACGTAGCGGTTGCGAACCTAAAAGCTGTAGTTTCTCTAATAATGGTTGGGTGGTTAAGCCCTGTACTAACAGGGTAAACAAAACTACTCCAAATACAGTGGCAATAATTTCTTCCCTTTGCGGGAGTATGGCTGGTACACTCAAAGCCAGGGCAATGGAGACAGAGCCGCGTAGCCCACCCCACGTCAATACAGTTTGTTCAGATAAAGGAATTTGGGATTTAGCTAACCAGTTGCTGAGACTACTTAAAGCATAAATAGATACTGCCCGTGCGATAATCATAGCTGCGATCGTCACTGCAATAGTTTTGAGGTTATCTCCTAAGACAACAAAGCGAATTTGATCGCCAATTAAGAGAAATACAATCGAATTCACAAAAAAAGCTAGAAATTCCCAAAATTCAGTTACAATGAACCGCGTGCGGGGGTTCATGCCGATGCGCGAGCCAAAGTTGCCTAAAATTAAAGCTGTGGTGACAACTCCAATCACTCCAGAACCACCTAAATGTTCTGTAATTAGGTAAGTGCTGTAGGCAGAAACTAGGGTAAGGGATTGTTCTACTAGTGGTAAGTCGAAACGTTGTGTCAGGTAGGAGATGCCAAACCCAATTAGTCCTCCAACGGCCATACCAATGCCTACTACCTGAAAAAATTCCCATAAAGCAGACTGTAAGTCCAGTTTGGCAGTACCTAAAGGTAGACCAACTAATAAGCCAAAAGCCACAACAGCCATACCATCATTAAATAAACTTTCTCCTTCCATCAGCGTTGTTAGACGTTTGCTTGCTCCAAGTTCCCGAAATAGAGCCGTTACCGAAACCGGATCGGTTGCTGATAGACTAGCTCCAACTAATAGAGCAATGCCAAGTTCAAGTCCAGCGAATTGATAAAGACCGAGTGCTACTCCAGCAATAGAAATTATCACTCCTACTACTGCATACAAACAAATAGGTAACAAATCCCGCTTTAAGTCTGACCATTTCAAATTCCAAGCAGCTTCAAACAGCAGTGGCGGTAAGAAAATCATCAGAATCAATTCAGGAGAGAGATTAACCAATCGGACATTGACGAATGCTAACCCTAATCCCACTATGACTAGTAAGAGTGTATAAGGAATGCGGCGCAACCAACTAAAAATTTGTGGTAGTGTTGCTACACCCAATGAGACAGATAGTACTAGTAGAAATTGCTTGAGTTGTTCTGCAATTACAACTTCACTCGTGGTAGAATCTAAGACCATAAGAGGATTCCAGTTAAATAGAATATTTAGCATTAACGAAAATAGAGAGATTATCAAACCGCCAACATTTTACCCTTATAAGTAAAATGCCAAGCACATCAGGGCTAGGGTCTTTAACTACTTCCGGTACGCTTTGCATTGCTTGGAGCATTAACTCCTTGGCTCGGTCGATGTCATTACCATAGCCAATACCGACATCATACTGTAGTCGGCGACTTTCAAAGGCAGCCAGCACGATATTCGGCAGTAGGACAATAAATCCATTAATCATTCCCTGGATTTTGTCTCAGAGTACGGATATATCTGCATTCATGTTACTTGTTTAATTAGTCAGCAGTGCTGATAATAGTAAAAAGTCCTGATATTTAATTTCATCTACAGTTAGTTTTTGTTGTCTATAAATAGTATGAAAAACTTAAGCTGATTGATAACTAAAAATAAAGCTTTTCAACCAAGTAAATTAGGAAGGCATTAGAAGCAAGAGAAGCAAATAAAGTCGCTGACGACTAAGTACCTCAACCAGAGCTAGCACAGTTAGGGTCAGCATACAAGCAAGGCTAATACCCAAAAAGTTAGTTAGGTAGAGCAAAGTTGCTCCTAAGCTGAGTGACAAGTCAAATTTTGCTAGACCTAAACCGATGACGCAAATTGGGGGCATAAGGGCAACAGCTATTGCTGTCCCTGCCACACTAGCAGAGATTTTTGAATTCACCTTAGCGTAGCCACTGATACCACTGGCTGCGATCGCAATCCCCAAATCAAGCAGGTTAGGTTTGGAGCGAGATAGCACTTCACTTCTGTTAATATTTGCCAATGCTCTAATGCTGAGGTAATCGGAAAATTGTCAATTTATATGCCTCCACTAGCAAAAAGTTTTCCTCAGCGATCCAATAAGCGGATATAGTAACTAACTGGATTCGCCGCCTCTGTGATTGATTTTTTAATAGATGTTCTTTTAGGCAAACAATTTGTCTGACCCCAGAAATGTTGAATGCTGATACAAAACTTTACATAGATAGTTACACTAACTCTAAAAAGGCTAAATTAGTCAACATAACATCATCTCCTCAAACCAATGAACATAACTGATTTTCTGACACATACAAGATTGCAAATAGCGGAATTTATCTAATAGTGTATGTCCCCATTGTGCGGGAATAGATAAAAGCTGTAAAATCAGATAAGCTATCAAACTAACGTAAATTTGTATGGTGATACCGTTGACGTTTTTGGTAATTAATTTGTCAATTTTTAAGTGCATTTTTAAAAACTTCCACAATAGTTCAACTCCCCAACGTAATCGATAAATATTTCTAATTTCATCATCATCAACAGCTGCATCTCCCGACTTTGGTAAATTAGTTACTAAGCGAAATTCAGTTTTCGTTTCTAAATCACAAAAATTAATGACTCTATAGGCTTGAGCATCATCAGATGCACCTACTTTGACTAATCCAGTTACATCCTCAAATTCTAGTTTCCAATTGTTTTTAATCCGCAAAACAAAATATTTGTTTTCTTGTACCAATTCTTGGATAAATTTCAATCCCGCAAAGCCTCTATCCATTACCCCTACAGCATTATTTGGTAGACTAGACATCATCTTTGAACCAAATTTATAATCATGATCATGTCCAAAATTGATGAAGTTATCTTCTGGGCTGCCAGTAGCTAAATTCAAAGAACTAAAAAGTTTGACTTGATGATGACCCAAAACCCATAACAATTTACTTGTCAGGGTAATAATTGTTGAATCAATAGGACAAATAGCATATTTATTGTGTAATTTTTTATGAATTTTCTTCTGTACTAACTCATTCAATTTTTGATAAACTTCTTGAAATGGTTTTTGTGCGCGGTGAGAACTGGCTTTGGAAAAGGTCGAAATATCTACTTCAAATCCGGTGTTATTTAATCTTTGAAATAAATCTCGCATACTTGTTAAACTGTTATCAAGAGCATACGATAGCCAGCACTCAAAGAATAAACGACTATTTAATACTGGATAATCGTTTTTTGGCAGGCTTTTCAGGATATCTTTGACAATTTTAGGAAATGAATTTATAATCACAATCAAACTAATATATTTTAAGCCTTCGCCCAAAATTACCATATTTTGGGTTATTTTTATCGGATTTTTCTTAACATTCAACACTTTTGGTCTGACCCACACATAATTCTAAAGAAAATTCTTTATTCTGGCGTTGTAATTGTCCGGGTTGTTGCCAAGCAGGTTCAATACTTTTATGGAGTGCATTTGCAACTGATTGCAATCCCTGGTCTATGGTTTCATAGTAGGCATGGGCAACCACACTATAAACCCCCAAACTAGATAGCCCTAAAATACCGCCCATGACGAGAGTATACCAAGCTGCCAAGCGCAACCGAGTCTGGTGGAAAATGGGATTGCGTTCCATATTTTTATAACCTTGGTGAAAGTGTCGCTGTCTTAATTGGGACTTCCAAAGAATAAATTATTCCAAGAAAAACAAGAGACAGGATTTCTCAAGAATGATGATCATTTTAAGGGGGGGAGAAAAGGGGTTGCCGAGGGCAACCCCTTTTCTCTCCTTCATCCCCCTTTAAAACAATTATCATTATTGTTAATGAAATAGTTTATTCTCTGGAAGTCCCATTAAACATCTAAGATATAAAAACAAGTTAGCCGAGTCCTACTATTTGCGGGCTGTGACGGACTCTAAGAAATAATTTCAAAGAAAAGTAGTTAAATAGAGGCTAAAAAAGAAATGAAATTACCTGATCTAAATTCTGAAACCATTGAGCGGATCATTGAAATGGCATGGGAAGATAGGACACCTATGGAAGCCATTGAATCTCAGTTTGGACTGCTTGAGAAACAGGTAATTGCTTTAATGAAGCGTGAAATGAAAGAATCTAGTTACCGGATGTGGCGAGAGCGAGTTAACAAACGTGCAACAAAACATCTAAGTAAGCGAGAGTTTATTGCAGGTAGATTCAAGTCGCACAACCAAAAGACATAAATGATTGTGAGTAATTAAAGATAAATTAAAAGACAAAAGGTAATTTTCAAAAAATATTTATATTAAATAATACAAGCTATTAGAATTACGTGCCGTACCGTTAATGAGTTTAGCTTGTAGAAAATAACATCATTATAGAGTTTCCCTCTAGGCAACTTAACTCAATTCGTTATGTGATAAACAGTTTGCTGTCATTCCCCAGCACCAGTTTCTTGATTGACATCACCTGACAGTGGAACTTGGCTACTAAGCTAATCGGCATTCAGGATAAGCAAATTTAAATCCAAGCTACAGATTACCGCAACATTCCCGTTTGAGAGTGGAAATTAAACCTTGATGTAATTGAAAATATTGTAGAGTCAAGAAAAGTCCCAAGTATTTCCCTACGTAACTCACCCTCACTATGGCGATCGCACCCTTAAGCTGGCAAGAACTAGAAACTCTCACGGACTATCAAATAGATACCGTTAATGGTCTCACCAACGCGAAAGCCCGGTTGCGGTTATTTGGTCAACCGGAGTCTGATGTGCGGGTAACGCTATACCGCGATAACCACGCCTGGTGTCCTTACTGTCAAAAAGTTTGGTTATGGCTAGAGGAAAAACAGATCCCCTACCGCATTGAAAAAGTGACAATGTTCTGCTATGGGGAGAAAGAAAGTTGGTACAAACGTAAGGTACCATCAGGAATGCTCCCCGCGATCGAGCTAGATGGACGGATTATTAAGGAAAGCGATGACATTTTGATCGCTTTGGAAAAGGTATTTGCTCCATTGAACCAAGGCATGGAAGACCGCACGGTGCTTCCACTACGTCAATTAGAACGACTTTTATTTAGAGCCTGGTGCGCTTGGCTGTGTTCAAAAGCTGGTTCCTCTCAACAAGAACAATTCAACCGAGAACAATTTATGTCCGTAGTGGCTAGGGTAGAGGAGGCTCTGGGTCGCACCCCAAGCCCTTACTTTCTATCGGGCTTCGGCATCGTCGATGTCATTTTTACGCCATATCTTGAACGGATGAATGCGAGCCTTTACTACTACAAGGGCTACTCACTGCGCGAGGAAAACCCTTGTTTGAGTTCATGGTTTGCCGCAATGGAAAGCCGAACTACTTACTGCGGTACCCAGAGCGACTTTCACACCCACGTACATGATTTGCCGCCCCAGATGGGGGGCTGTTGGGAAAACGGCGAAACCCAGATGCTTCTCAATAAAGCACGAGTGGATAACGGCCCCTGGTTTGGGCTACCAGATGTTACTTATCCAGAACCCGAAAACTCCCGTATGGAAGCTCTTCAACGAACTATCGAACACCGCATTAATATTATCCAAGTCAACCCCTTAGATGATAAATTGTTTGATCAAGCGCTACGTTGTGCTTTAACACAGATGATGACAGGTGAAGACTGTGTACCTCCATCGGGTTCTGATGTCGCTCTCCGATATTTGCGCGATCGCATTAATGTACCACGAGATATGTCTATCTACGCAGCCAAGCGATTGAGGGAATCCCTGGAAAAAACCGCAGCCCTTGCGGGTGATGGGCAGCCAGCCCCCATTCCCACTAAGCATCGAAGAGATCAAGACCCATCAAACTTTGCCATCAAGTAGGATTACCGCAGCCATCCTGGCAAATCGCGCTCCTCTAAAAGTTAACAGTGAACAGTTGTTTTTTTCAAGGGCAAGGCAATAGAGATTATTTTCTCCAAACTGGGAAACTGCAAAATAAGCGACTCACAGGAACGCTTTTGGTAGAACAGTCAACTACTTTGACCTACACAGCAAAGAGCCAATTACAGACCACAGGCGTACACCCCGTGGCAAAGTTAACCCAAATCTGCCACTCACTGCCCCAAATACCCATTCCAGTAAGGCTCACCATCAGCAACACCAACGGTGTCGTGATTCGACTCGTCCAGGAGGTTACTGAAAATATAGGAGAACCAGCATGAACTATGCCCCGCAACCTCCGATGAGGATAAACCTCCGCTTTGCTACCTTGGCTGATTTGGATCTGCTGCGACATTGGGATGACCAACCTCACGTGATTGACTCCGATCCTAACGATGACTGGGGCTGGGAAGTAGAACTTGACCGCACCCCCGAATGGAGAGAGCAATTGATTGCTGAAATTGATCGTCGTCCCATCGGATTTATTCAGATCATCGATCCGGCATGTGAGGATAGTCACTACTGGGGTGATGTTCCGGCGAATCTTCGCGCGATTGATATCTGGATTGGGGAAGAGATTGATTTGGGTAAAGGTTATGGAACCCAAATGATGCAGCTTGCACTTACTCGATGTTTTGCTGATCTGAAAGTGACGGCTGTACTCGTCGATCCACTTGCTGGCAATACCCGTGTTCACCGCTTTTATGAACGTTTTGGTTTCCAATTTGTTGAGTCTCGACGATTTGGTAGCGATGACTGCTTAGTTTATCGCGTGAACCGAGCAGATTGGCATCATGAAAATGTGATCGCATTGCCGTAGGGCAGAGCCAGCAAAAGTAGAACGTTTTCGTCAATCTGCCAGTCATAAACCTCGATTAGCCAATTCGTGATAGTATTTATGTACTATCGAGTCGAGAATTTCCATCATTTTACGCCGTTTCTAGCCCCTTGGGGTGGCTTTGCTGACGGTGTTACAATTCGCGCTAATCGCATTCCTCAATTTCTCAATGATTGATTCATCAAAAGGAGCTAAAGCAATGGAGACAGCCAAAACACAGCAGGAGCCAACAATGAATATTGAGCCACAAAAGGAACATCAGTGGCTACAGAAACTCGTCGGTGAGTGGACTTATGAAACAGAGGCGATGATGAATCCAGATCAACCACCTGAAAGAGCAACAGGAACGGAAAGTGTGCGATCAATCGGTGGACTCTGGGTTGTAGGTGAAGGACAGGGCGAAATGCCTTGTGGTGGTGCGGCAACAATGATAATAACGCTCGGATATGACCCACAGAAGCAACGCTATGTAGGCACCTGGGTTGGGTCAATGATGACTTATCTGTGGTTGTACGACGGTGAATTGGACGCGGCTAAAAACATCCTAACGCTCAATTCTGACGGGCCTGCGATGACGGGCGATGAGAAGATGGCAAAGTACAGAGATGTAATCGAGTTCAAGAGTGATAATCATCGGGTGATGACATCTCATGTACTGGGCGATGATGGGCAGTGGCATCAGTTTATGACCGTAAACTCTCGGCGGAAGCAGTAGCAGAATGCTAGGTCAGAAAGGTAGACAGGATGGAGGCAATAGCCAATCACTTAAACCCCTGGCAACAAGCAGAGTTGATAAATTCTTAACGAATCTAAGGATCACCTGATGGAGGTGCAAACTGTGCAAATACCTCTGCCCCTGTCAGGTTCTTGGTTTCATTGGCAAAACAGTAATATTGGGGCTTTTCATCAATGAATATTTGATGATCGAAAACAAGACTTTCACAACTATCGAATAGTCCAACGGGGATGAAATACTGGTTACTTTGTTTCAATTTGTAAAAGAGATGGCTACCACACTTATTGCAGAATCCACGCTCTGCCCATTCTGAAGATTGATAAACTCCGATATTTTCTTCACCAGACAAGCTGACATCACTTTCACAGTCAACGACTAACAAAGGCCCTCCACCCCAATTGCGGCACATACTACAATGACACGCTGTCACATTTTCACTCATACTAGTTGTGGAAATGCTTACCGCTCCACATAGGCAGCTACCTTTTGCAATGCTCACATTAGACATATTATTTTCTCCGATTCCACGCAGGCGCTCCAATTGCTCACATTTTCCCCTATTTCATACTGGAAATGCCAAGAATATCAAGTAGTTCGCTTTCGTAACTTGGCTATTTTTTGGGGAAGGTGGGGTTCCCTCTGAGGATAAGGGGCGGGGGAAAAGTTTTAAAATATTTACCCCTAGTCGGTAAGATTTCTTGCAATAAGGGTTCAAAAATTTCCCATTCTGTATCAGTGAGGTCGCTGGAATACGCCATTAGCGTTGGATTTTAAATGCTGAGGAGTACATTAATTCAAAACCTCATAAGATGTCAAATGGGTTCTATATGCAGCACTAGTTCGGGAACGCAAAGTCCCTAAACGTGCAGGATGCATTCAAAACTTTTATTGCAGTTGTCAACCGTAGGCCGAGTTATTGGTTCTCTGTGGGTACTGATTGCCAAGCAAGGCGATCTTTCCAGTGCGATGTGAAATTAAGTTGAACTGCTTGCTTAAAGTCCTCTAAAGCTGCTGAAAAAGCTTTCTCTTTTAGCTTGGCTGCACCTTGGTTGTGCAACTGTTTGGGGAATTGTGGATTCCATACATATTTTTGACAAGTTTGGTGGGCAATTTCTACATCACTGCCATTTTCAGGATTTTGAAAGACGGGATGATAATGTAACCTGTTACAGCAGACTTGCAACCATTCTTGCCACCCACATTGCCACAAGCGGACTGTTCCATCAAGACTACCACTGGCAATCAGTTTACCATCAGGGCTAAAAGCTGCGGAATTTACCCAATACTCATGTCCGCGCCAAGGTTGACCAATGGGGTTGCCGTCAATATTCCACAAGCGCACTGTCGAATCATTGCTGGCACTGACAATCCACTGACCATCAGGGCTAAAGGCCACAGAATTAACTTCTTTTTCATGTCCCTGCCAGGGTTGACCAATGGGGTTGCCGTCAATATCCCACAAGCGCACTGTCGAATCATTGCTGGCACTGACAATCCACTGACCATCAGGGCTAAAGGCCACAGAATTAACTTCTTTTTCATGTCCCTGCCAGGGTTGACCAATGGGGTTGCCGTCAATATC
>NNBV01000343.1_pt1 | contig 10387 bp, 10 predicted proteins | sample 1173771 | NCBI WGS metagenome assembly NNBV01 (sample SAMN07173938, study PRJNA388173) | plant metagenome | isolation source: symbiotic tissue sample KVS11 | place: Norway: Troms, Kvaloya island
ATACTTAACTTAAATAATAATATATTTAAACATAATTTAATCAATAATTAAGCTTTTTTAAAATTTTTTCTAAGTTATAATATGAGAGCAACGGCTGCTTTTAAAAATTGAGTCGCCCAAGTTTAACTAGTAAAACCACTTAAGTAATACTGTAATTACTGGTATGCTAATTGCCTTTCCTCAAACAGTTTTAATCTGGATGTGAGGATAAGTAATATCATTTTACTAAATCACTGTTACAAATACTTGGTAGAGGCATACAGATGTATAGCCTTATAATCGCTCATTTATTGCAAATATTTTTAGAAACAGTATAACCTATAAGACTCAATCATCTTATAGTTTGAAGAAATTATTCATCAAAAAAGGGAGCTATTAGCTCCCTGACTTATTTGTCGTTTTAAAACTGCAATCTTAAATAGAGGCTTTTTTAAATTTGCGTTGGGTAGTAAACACACCAGCAATGCCTAACAGACCCAGTATTATCGATGGTTCTGGTACTGTCTTTGGAGGTACACCGTTGATAGTGACTTCGTAATTACCACTGTGGGACTTGCCATCAGCACCAGGCCCCGAATTATTGCTTAATCCGCTTGCTGTAGCAGAAAAGCTGTAAAGGAAATCAGTCTTGTCATTGTAGGTAACTTTAACAACTTCACTAGCTTGAAATCCATTTTTGAGAAAATTACCCAAGGTTCCTAATAGAGGGGCATAGTAATCTTTTAAATTGTAGTGACCGGCTAACCCAATTTTGATTTGGCCACTAATATCGTCTTGGTTAACGTAAGAGATATTAGGGTCGCTGGAGCGTTGGAAACCACCAATACCATAAAAAGCGTTAAAGGCTTGCTGGCGAAGAACCGAGCTAGGGGTAAAACTTGGTAGATTCAGTGCCAATTTAATTGCAGATTCATTGGCTGCTAGACCTGCTGCATTATAAAATTGATTAAACCAATTATTTGCAAAGTTATTTGCTCCATAGCTTGTACTCAATCCTGAGCCAGTACTAAACCAATCTGTTGCTGTCAGGCTGCTCAAGGTAATACTTTTGTCACCAATTTGCCCTGTCAAGGTAGTGTTTTTATTGAAATCAAAGCCCCCTTGTTCACTGCTAGCTCTTAACTCTACATTTCCAGTAGGATTTGCGGCATTTCCATCGAGGACTTTTTGTACATTTGTGAGGTTCTTGTTCGCAAAGATGGTGCTGTTACCTTGGACATCATAGACTAAATAATCACTTGCTGCTGTTCCGCCAATACCAGCGCCAGTTAGTGTTCCAGCCTGTGCTGGTACAGTAGCAAGAGCGCTTACGCCAATAGCCATTGAGGCACCAATTACAAGTTTCTGAAAAGTCATTTTCATTGTTTTTAAGTTTCTGTCAGTTTGGAAGTTAAGTTTTAAACTACTGCCGTTTTTGGGCTAGGGCTGTCTTGACTACAGGCTTTTTGGCAATACAGTTGCTTAAAAATGCGACCTGTATTGTTAGCCATCTTTGGTAGCTGAGCGTACAAACCCAGTTTAAGAAACAAAGAGACCTAATTGGGTAAAGTTAGTGCTGATTATCAATGAAAAGATGACGAATATTTCTAGGGTTTCGTAAGTGTAATCACTATTTTAGGCAAAAAGTTATGGTGATTTTAAATACATAAAATTTATTTTGTTAGAATATAGGTATTTGAAAGGTGCACACCAGTTATTGGTGTCAACTCTAGAAGACCAATTGTTAATGACATTGCAATATTAGAGGGAATATCGTACTTGTTTCCTATATTGCTCAATCTTGGGGAGTGAGTGTAGTCAACAGCGCATCCTATTCTTGACAAGATTGAAGAGATTCTCGTCAATTGAAAAGCTTTTTCTCTTCCAGGCAAGAAGAAACTATCTAGCTTTGATTCTCAAATAGAGATAGAGAGATAGTGTAGTTGACGTTGCAGAAAGCCCCATAAAACGCCCTAAAAAAATAAAACTATTTCTCCAATGAGAAGAAGTTGGGTATATTGTTTCTCACAAAATAATTCAGAATTGTTAAATACAGAATTTAAATAGCCAAATCTCAGCCCAAGAAGCAATAGCCAGTAATTACAAATGGTAAAATAAAAGGATGGCAAGCTAGTCTACTGCTGAAGTAAAAATAGCTGGTAACATCTAATAAAAGTTCTTCCTAAACTTTCTTATTTCCTGGTTTAGTTAGAATACATAGTATATGCACTCATTGACACTAAACTGCAAATTAAATATACAAAAGCTTATTGTTATAAGTAAATACTCTGTACTAAGATTTAGGATTTTAGGAGTTAAATAATGCGAATTGCTCAAGACATAACAGAACTGATTGGACGAACTCCTTTAGTTCAACTAAACAAGATTCCTCAAGCTGAGGGCGTAGTAGCAAGGATAGTTGTCAAATTAGAGGGCATGAACCCAGCTGCTTCAGTGAAAGACCGCATTGGTTTAAGTATGGTACTTTCAGCAGAAGCGGCTGGCTCAATTTCCCCTGGAAAGACCATTTTGGTTGAGCCTACTTCAGGTAATACAGGAATTGCTCTAGCGATGGTAGCAGCAGCGCGTGGCTACCGTTTGATTTTGACAATGCCAGAGACAATGAGCCAAGAACGACGGGCTATGCTTAGAGCTTATGGTGCAGCTTTAGAGTTGACACCAGGCGCTGAGGGAATGCGGGGAGCAATTCGCAAAGCCGAAGAAATTGTGGCTAATACTCCCAATGCTTTTATGCTGCAACAGTTCCGCAACCCTGCTAATCCCAAAGTTCACCAAGAAACCACCGCAGAAGAAATTTGGGCAGATACAGACGGGGAAGTGGATATTGTTGTAGCTGGGGTAGGTACTGGTGGGACAATTACTGGGATTGCAGAAGTACTTAAAGGTCGCAAGGGGACTTTTAAAGCGATCGCAGTTGAACCCAGCAATAGCCCAGTCCTATCAGGCGGTGAAGCTGGGCCACATAAAATTCAAGGTATTGGTGCCGGATTTATCCCTGATGTTCTCCGCCTAGAATTGGTTGATGAAGTAATTAGAGTCAGCGATGAACAAGCGATCGCTTATGGGCGACGTTTGGCAAAAGAAGAAGGCTTATTATCTGGGATATCCTCTGGTGCAGCTTTGTGTGCTGCAATTCAAGTAGGTAAACGTCCAGAAAACGCCGGACGTTTAATCGTGATGATTCAGCCTTCCTTTGGTGAACGTTACCTCAGCACACCTATGTTTCAAGATTTGTCCTTAGAAACTGCTGGCGTCCGTTAAGGAGATAAGGGGAGGTGAGGGAACTTTTTGAAAATTTCCCCTCATCATCCCCCTGTAGCCGACTAATAGACTTCTTGCATAAATCTAAAAAAGAACCCCACCCCGTCTTTGACTTACGTCAAAATCTCCCCTCGGTTTTAGGGCAATACGGTTCAGTTAAGGCTAAAACTCTGTTACCAAAGTCAATTTTTTAACGAACCGCCAAGACGCAGAGGACGCAGAGAGAAAAAAGAGATGCTTAACTGAACCGTATTGGGTTTTAGGGGACTTTTGTAAGAGGTCTAATGCTTACAGCCACCTTCCTTATGGTGTTTATGGCCATGATCGTGACCGTGGGAGCAGCCTTGCAAATTCTCCTTCATTAGATTGTCGCTGATTTCTTGCAAGGATTCATCCACAGCTTGTAAGCCAATCCAAGCATCAATCTTTTGTACATCAAATCCTACCTCGCGCTGTTCGCCTACTTCTAACAAAGGACGGCGAATCAACAGTGGCTCTTTCAGCATCAGCGCCAAAGCGGTTTGGGCATCGATTTTTTCAGGAACCACCTCACCAGATTTTATCTTGGGGGCGGAAGGATTAAACCATTCGGCTACAGGGCGATCGCCAAAAAATGAGCGCAACCGTTCAACTGTCCAAGGTTCTGTTAGCAGGTTGTATGGTATCACCTCATGACCAGCAGCTGTGAGCAAAACTTTTTGCTTAGTACCACCTTTACAGCCTGGTTTGCTATAGAAACTTACTCTTGCCATGCAATTATCTCCTAATTACTCTTTACCAACTACGAACCGATGAAATTAAAAATTCCTAGCTTTATGGCTAACTAAGTCAAACTCAAACCTCTCATTCGGATCGGTTTCGCCATAAATATTAAAAGTCACAGTTGGTTCATCACCTACTGCTTCTACACTGTGAATTGCATCGGGAGTAAAGCTAATAATGTCTCCTGGACAAAGAGTTATCTCTCCCGTTGCTTCAATTTTGTCCTGAAATTCTGGGCTATTGGTGCGTCGCCAAAAAGTATTTTTTTCCTGGCCTTTTAGCACTGCCACGATTCCCCACGTTCCATGATTATGAATGTTTGAACGGGTTCCCGGTGCAAATGTTACTGTTTGCACAGTCAACGGAAAACCCAATTCATCATATAGGAGTAAAACAGAGTTTCCCGTTTTTGGTGAAGGCTCTAAATGCTGACTTTGCACCCAGTAGGAATTTACAATCAAGCGCCTTACAAGCATCCGAATTTCTGGCAGACAATTGGTTTCATTGTCACTGCCATTGAGAACATCTTCCACCTCAGTTAAAAAGCGATAAAGGCGGTAATTTTCTCTCAACAAATCCCATGCTCTCACAGATTTACAGGCTTGATACTGACCGTCCCCCGTTAGCAGCCAATCCCTACCTTTCATAACTTTTAAATTGATAACGGAGAAGATTGAATGATCAGGATCGGAGAGACATTAGGAATATTGCCTACAGGAAGTTTAGTAGGTATGGTGATGGGAGGAAAGATAGAGTTACTATCAGTTGATGCTCCCAATAGAGAGTAGGAGGAATATGACATAGTAGATAACCAATTGTTCATGATTGTTCACCTTGATTGTTGAATAATTAATCATCTTCTTCTGCTGGACGTGTCAAAATATCCAGGAGAATTCCGGCTCCAAAGTCATGCTTTTCGTCTATCTCTTTGACTTTGGTGCTGATCTCTTTTGCTTCCTCGATTGCTCCCAACTTTGCTAGTACTAATCCAGAAGCAGCATAAGCATTTAAGTACAATCGAATTTGTGAGTCTTCTTTGCGATTGACTAATATAGGCTTAAGTTGCTCCCAGTCATCAGGGAATTTTTCTAGTTCTTTAATTTTATCTAATAATTTGATTGTTGTTTGTAGTGCAAGAGAATAATTATTCTTATAATAGAAAAATCTATATGCTGCTACCAAGACATCTGTGTTTTCACCAGTTTTGTCTAAAGCTTGTTGAATATATTTTTCCGACTCTGATGTATTCTCCCAGTTTTGTGCAGCTAAAATTAATAGATTTTTGATGTCCTCTGGAACCTGGAACCATGAGAATTTATTTGTATTAGCTTGCATAATTAATTTCTGAATGAAGATAAGGAAGATCAGGGATATGAGGCAATACGGTTCGGTTAAAGCAAGAGAGGCGACAAATCGCCATTAAGACGAAAGATTGATTATTGTAGAGACAGCGATTTATCGCATCTTTGCTTTGCCCAATGCCCAATTTAAAACAAAGTAAGAACGTACACCAAAGTGAATAAAACAATCCAAATAATGTCTACGAAGTGCCAGTAAATTTCTGTCATTTCGATGAAAGTATGATTGGTTGCAGAATATTCACCGGGAAGACGCGATCGCCACAATGCACGTAATATCAATAACAGTCCCACAAAAACGTGCAAACCGTGGAACCCAGTCATGATATAAAAGCAGTTGGCGAAGACGTTGGTAGTCAGTCCGTATCCTAAAGTTGAATACTCATAAACCTGACCACCTAAGAAAATTGCCCCCATGATTGCAGTAATTGCGTACCACAGTTGCATTCCCTTGACGTTATTCTTTTTAATCGCCGTATCACCGAAGTGAATAACGAAACTACTGGACACCAGAATAATGGTGTTAATCGTCGGCACAAGTAGTTCTACTTCACTTCCTTCTGGAGGCCAAACTGCTGTAGTACCTCGAAAAAACAAATAAGTGGCAAAAAATCCCCCAAACATCAGGGATTCAGAGGCTAGGAATGTCAACAATCCCCAGACTCTTAAATCTGGATGTTCTTCGTGTCCTGCACTGTGATCTTCACTCGTGGTTGTAGCTATGGTCATAGATTTTTTGACAATATTATCCACTGTGTCTGTTGTGGAAGCTTGAATGAAGAATGAAGTCTGAAGCGGCAAAATTTTCATTCTTCATCCAAAATCCTTGTTTAACTCAACTCTTCACTTGTTCAGGAATTTTCAAAATTCCGAGTTCCGAGTTCTGAGGCTCAAGTTTCGAGTTCCGAAGCTCAAGTTCCGAGTTCTGAGGCTCAAGTTCCGAGTTCTGAGGCTCAAGTTCCGAGTTCTGAAGCTCAAGTTTCGAGTTCCGAAGCTCAAGTTCCGAGTTCTGAGGCTCAAGTTCCGAGTTCCGAGGCTCAAGTTCCGAGTTCTGAGGCTCAAGTTCCGAGTTCTGAGGCTCAAGTTCCGAGTTCTCAAATCAAATGACTAGAAATTGCAGTCACCTTAACAGCGATCGCATTACTCACTCTACTAACTAAACGCTAGCTTCCGGTGTTGCAGATGGCTGTACTTCAGTACTATGACCATGACCGTAGTCATAAGGGCCATGAGTCACAACCGGCAACACTTCCCAGTTTTCAATTGCAGGTGGTGAGCTAGTTGTCCATTCTAAAGTCAAAGCTTGCCAAGGATTATCACCTGCCAAAGGCCCTTTCAACCAACTGTAGATCATGTTGATGGCGAAAGGAATTACCGATATCCCCAAAACAAATGAACCAAAGGTACAAATTTGATTGAGGTCGATAAATTGGGGGTCATACATTGCCACTCGTCGGGGCATTCCTTTCAAACCCAACTCGTGCATGGGTAAAAAGGTCAGATTAGTGCCGATAAAGGTGAGGGCAAAATGAATGCGTCCCCAGGTTTCATTCAGCATTCGTCCGGTCATTTTGGGGAACCAGTGATAAATACCGGCGTAGATACCAAACACGGAACCGCCAAACAGAACGTAGTGGAAATGTCCGACAACATAATATGTGTCGTGGACGTGAACATCAAAGGGGGCTGTTCCCATCGTCACACCGCTTAAACCGCCCATGACAAACATGGATAACAAGCCAATGGCGAAAAGCATTGCACCGGTGAAGCGGATTTTACCACCCCAGAGGGTAGCAACCCAGGCAAAAATCTTCACGCCAGTGGGAACTGCAACTATAAGAGTGGAGATGGTGAAGAACATCCGCATCCAACCGGGTGTACCACTGGTAAACATGTGGTGTACCCAGACAAACAAACCGACAACGCAGATGGCTACGCTAGAATAAGCGATCGCTTTATAACCAAAAATTGGCTTGCGGGAGTGAACTGGAATTACCTCCGACATGATGCCGAAGATGGGCAGAATCATTAAATAGACTGCCGGGTGAGAATAAAACCAGAATAAGTGTTGATAAATTACAACGTTACCGCCTGCATCTGGTTTAAAGAAGGAGGTGCCAAAGTTGAGGTCGAATAACAGCAGAACTAAACCGGCTGCTAATACAGGTGTGGAAAGCAGTGCCAGAATGGAGGTTGCCAAGATTGCCCAACAGAATAGGGGTACTTGATCCCATTTCATGCTGGGAACCTTCATCATCAAAATGGTGATCACAAAGTTCAGTGAACCCAAAATTGAAGAAGTTCCTACCAAGACGATCGCAAGTATCCACATAGTTTGAGCAATTGGCGCTGTCACCAAGCTCAATGGTGGGTAAGCTGTCCAACCAGATTGGGAACCGCCAAAAATGAAACTACCTAAAATCAGCGCACCGGCTGGTGGGTTTAACCAAAAAGCGATCGCGTTCAGCTTCGGGAAAGCCATATCCCTAGCACCGACCATCAACGGCACCAAATAGTTACCAAATCCCCCAATGGCGCTAGGGACAATCCACAGGAAGATCATAATCGTCCCGTGATTGGTCATGAAAGCGTTATACAAATTGGGGTCGAGTACGTCTGATTCTGGTGTTGCTAATTCCACACGGATAGCGATCGCCATCAGTCCGCCGATGAGATAGAACACAAACGCCGTCACCAGGTATTGGATACCAATAACCTTGTGGTCAACATTAAATGTAAAATAATCTTGCCATTTCCACGCCTTCGGATGAGAGGTGTGGCCAGCCACCAGAGTTTCCGGTTTGTTTTCTTCTGGTGGAGTATTCCGTGGAAATTCTACCTGCGTCATATTTTTGTCCTTTGTCCTTTGTCATTTGTCTTTTGTCCTTTGTCTTTTGTCCTACCCTTCGGGAAGCCGCCTCCGGGCGTCTATGTCTTTTGTCCGTTGTCATTCGTCAGTTACCAATAACTAATGACCAATGACTAATGACCAATGACTAATGACTAATGACTAATGACCAATGACCATTGACTCTAGAGTTGCTGCACCAATTCCCATATTGTGGGTGTGAGGCGCGAGAAACTCTGATGTTGATAAGTCGGCTGGATTAACTGCAACAACTTGATTGAGGTTTTGCTGTTGAGCAATCTGGTTTTCTGTCCGCCAGCTATCATATTCTTCCGGTGTGTGGACAATTACCTGTGTCCGCATTGAACCGTGATAACCACCGCACAACTCAGCACAAACTACGGGATATGTACCTGGTTTGGTGGCGACAAATCGTAGTTCGGTAGGGATACCGGGAAGTGCATCTTGCTTCAAGCGGAAGTTTGGCACCCAGAATGAGTGAATTACATCTTGTGCTGAAAGGTTGAGTTGGACATCAGCACCAACGGGTATGTGCAATTCCCCAGAGGTAATGCCACTATCAGGGTAATTAAATATCCAGGCGTACTGTATGCCTTTGACATCTACAACTAAGTCGGCTGGTTTCCCTAGAGTTTGAGGAGATGCACCAATCCCAATTGTTGGGGCAATTGTTGGAGCAGTTGTTGCTTCAGAAGTATCGCTTAATGTAGCTGCAATAGCTGTTCCCGACTTATGAGCAACATGAGCTGCTGAATGAGGATGACCGGCAGGCTCAAAGCCGCCCATTTGGTTAAAAACATCTACACTGTAGATGCCCAAACAGAGGACAATCACTGTTGGAATTGCTGTCCAGAAGATTTCTAAGGGAACGTTACCTTCTATTGGCAAACCATCAGTATCATCACCGCGACGGCGACGAAACTTAACCAAAAAAACTACAATTGTTCCTTCTACCACCAAGAAAAGTGCGATCGCAATGGTAAACATGACGTTGAAAAAACCGTCTACCAAAGGCGCTTGTAACGATGCCTGCACCGGCATAAGAGTGTGGTTTTGACCAATCCAAATACTGATTGCTGTAACTACTATCCCAGCAACCAGAGTCCATAGTGAAACAGGAACTTGTTGCATACACGCTACCTGCTTTGTAAACCGTCTTTAGAGGTGTTATTTTCTGAGTTGAGGTTTTAGGGGAGAGGTTACAGGTTACAGGTAATAGGAATTCATCTATTCCCTGTAACCTGTACCCTATTCCCTTGTTCTTTCCCCATTGCCCATTTCCTTTTCACTTATTAACTTTCTAACGTGCAGCCATAAAAAAAGGGGGAAACTTCCAGATTTTTTCCATATCTTTCCCCCAAAAAAATACAAATTATATTTCAACTCATACCACAAAGTTAGCCCCCTGCTTTCCTAAAAGCTAGTTGTTCCAAGGGGCACTGTTAGTCCTAATATTGATTAGGCTATATTAGCAGCAAGTTTAAATTTGTTAATAACGAACAATTTACGATTTACGGATTTGTTTACTGCGAACTTTTTATTAGTTCCGGTAAATATTTAGTATTCCCCTCAAGTTACCTTGCCTAGCGCATTTGCGCTGATTACAAACAGTGCCTCCTTGAATGAACAACAATTTTGACTAACTCCAAAAACCTTAATTGTTTAATACAACATGGGTGTAGCAATTCTTGGGGCAAATCCGTGAACAAGCTTCACAACCAATACAATTTTCTGGAGAAGTAACTGCCATTACTTTCCGTTCAATTTCTTCATCATCTTCATCTTCCACAAATTCGCCTTCTTCATTGAGCGCCTTCAAACCAAGCACATTGTACCCGCATACTTTAACGCATCTGCCACAGCCGATACATTTATCCTTGTCGATTTCTTGAGCAAATTTTGGTGTCCAAGTATTACCGCCAAATGTCAAACCTGTTAGTTGTGCCATGAATAAATCCTCGGCAATTTTGCCTGTAAATCTGTTTGTGCATTAATCATCATATTATCCTAATCTTTTATTATTTTGTATTCAAAATTTACTTTTATTCCATCAAATTTCGATGATTTTGAACACAATTCTAAATTTTTTTAAATTCAAAAAAATAAATAATAATTATTGCCAATAATTATTATTTAT
>NNBV01003431.1_pt1 | contig 10372 bp, 3 predicted proteins | sample 1173771 | NCBI WGS metagenome assembly NNBV01 (sample SAMN07173938, study PRJNA388173) | plant metagenome | isolation source: symbiotic tissue sample KVS11 | place: Norway: Troms, Kvaloya island
GATCTTTGGCAATGCGAGCTCTTTCTTTTTCCTGGCCTTCAATTAAAGCAGCCATCTGATGGCGCTCCATTTCCTGAACCAGTTTATCGTGCGCTATACGTTCAGTTAAATTCTTGAACACGATAATCAGTCCTACAAAGTTTCCTTTGTTGTCCAGCAAGGGACTAAGGCTGCTTTCGCCAATGGGAATTTCTATTCCCTGCAAACCAATCACTACAAGATCATCGGGCATACGGTTGAGATTACCTATGCCCATGGAACATTGTATCGGGTTCACTTGTGTCTCCTGTGTGAAATCATTTCGCAGGTTGAGCACTTCCATCACCGGCTTTCCTGCGGCATTGCGCATTGTCCATTGGGTGATAGCTTCTGCGCTGGGATTCATGTACGAGACACAATAATCGCGATCAACGGTAATCACTGAATCACTAATGGAATTGACCGTAGAAAAATACCTGTTCTCACTTTGCTTCAGGCGCGATTCAATATCGTGCTTGTACAAGGCCATCTCGATCACCGTAAATATTTCACGATCTTCAAACGGCTTGGTGAGAAATCCATACGGCTCGGTAATCTTCGCGCGCCCTATGGTACTCTTATCCGTAAGTGCAGTGATATAAACTACCGGGATATTGTATTTTAATTTTAGAATAGAGGCCGCTTGTATGCCATCCATTTCGCCATTGAGCATGATGTCCATCAACACCAGGTCAGGCCGTGTCGATTCCACAAACAATAATGCCGACTCTGCCGAATCACATTTATTCAGCACAGCGTACCCTTCGCTCTCAAGGGTGGCTTGAAGGTGGTATGCTACTATGAAGGAATCCTCAACGATCAGGATACCGGCTTTCGACATCTTTTAACGGGGGTTTCTATGGAGTAAACCTAATTTACCATTACTTCATCAACTGTCAAAACTTGATGCCGTATATTATAGTAGATTGAAATCATTCCATTATAAAATCTATTAAGGTTACAACTTCTAATCCTTAAAAATGCACACTAAAGGATGTTCCGTTTTGCCTGTTTATTTCAACTTTTCCTTTCAATTGCTTTATGAAGATCTCCAGCATCTGCATGCCAAATGAACCAGTTTGTCCTACCACCACTTCCTCTGGCATGGAAATACCATCATCAACCACAACCAGCTGATGAATATCACCCATTTTACGTAATAGGACAGCAATGTTTCCCGCCATACGACCGACAAATGCATGCTTAATTGAATTGGTCACGAGCTCATTAATAATCAGACCACAGTAGATAGCCGTATCCAGATTCATTTCTTCGGGCTCTATGTTGTGTTCGATATAAATCCGTAATTCATGGCGCGTATTCGACATCTCCAGGTCAGCAATGAGCTTGCCCAGGTAATCAGAAATATCCACCTGGTTGACCGAGTTTGTTTGCAGTAAGCGTTCGTGAATTAATGCAATGGACCTGATTTTCTGACGCGTATCTTCAAGGAAGTCCTTGATTTCGGATTGCTGCATACGGCTCATCTTTATATAGAGTATACTCGATATAAGTTGCAGATTATTTTTCACGCGATGATGAATCTCCTTGATCAGCATATCTTTCTCCTGGTTGCTGTTGATCAGCGCCACTTCCGATTTCTTACGTTCCGTAATATCGCGAATGAAGACACAGTTAAATTCCTTGTCGCGGAAGATGATGAAGTTGGAGTTGATCTCTACGTCTACTTCTGTTCCGTCTTTCTTTCGTAACCGGGTAACAGAAGTTATTGTCTTCTTCTCTTTCACTAATTTCCAAAACTGATGCCATTTATAATCGGTGTAACCCACATCGATATCTGCCAGGCTCATCTTTAACATTTCTTCTGCGGTATACCCCAGCGAAGTGTGCGCAGCCGGATTCATATCTGCTACTGAAGCATCCGGGCGAATCCAAAATACAGCATCAGAAGTATGATTGATGGTGAACCGTGTAAACTGGAGACTGCTCTCCGCTGCTTTCAATTCGGTGATATTATTAAAGGTGCAGATGACATTGCTGATGTTACCTTGCTCATCCAAACGCGGTATCGCATCTACCAGCAACCACACCCGATCATTTTTCTTTGGACGGTACACGCCCATTACTACACCGCGTACAGGAAGTTTTGTATCAATAGCCAGAGGCACGGGCATGTCTTTATTTATAAAATCAGATCCATCTTCATGAATCACATTCCACGCGGTGCTATAGGAGGTACGGCCCAGCAACTGATCTTCTGTAAGGCCAAGTAAATCCAACGCTGCCTGGTTAGTTAAATAAATTTCAGAGCGGGGACCTTGCAATAGTATACCGATGCTGATATCACTGATCAATGTGCGGAAGCGTTCTCCGTTCTCCTGCATTTCTTTGATTGCTATGACACGCTCCGTTGCATCGAGTCCTACAGCTTGTATACCTATCAAACCTCCCCGTTCATCCTGGAGAGCAACAAACTCCCACTCGGTCCAGTAATAACCTCCGTGCTTCTTTGACTTACGCAGCGTTACCGTAACTACTTTCCCCGGCCTGGCAAAACAATCATTAACCGTTTGCCGGCATAGCTCATGATCCTCTTCCAGAATGGTATCCAGCGAATGGGTACCCAGCAGCTCTTGTCCTGTAGTGCCAAATCTGTCTGAGAACTTCGCATTCACGAACGTGTACTTTCCTTCCATGTCCGTACGAATGAGGTAACTGGATTGCGAGTTGACCATTAATTCAAAATACGTTCTGCTTTTGAACAACTCCTGTTCGGCCTGCTTACGCGAAGTGATGTCGGTGGCATTCACTGACACTCCAATTACTTTCTGATCATCACTTCTTACAGGCAAGTATCTTAAATGAACCCACATGGACGAAGTCTCACTCACCTTCGCTTCATGCTCCACAATCACCGGTTCTCCGTCCAATGCTTTTCTGAAATTCTTCTTAAACCCATCCATGGTTTCTTTCGGCACGTATTCCAGTAAGCTATCACCCTGCTGTACCTGGCGACCAGTAATCATTTTCACCTGCTCTTCGCCTGTTTTATTATAAACACGAATGCGATACTGGCTATCTAAAAAGAAAGTGGCATCAGTAGACGTGTTGAGAATGGCATTCAGCTCATCATATACTTTTTTTAATTCTACCTGACCTTTCTTTTGTCGCGACACATCATATAAGAATCCGTACCAGAAATGTTTTCCATCTTTCTCCAGGTAGGAATTGGATTCTCCTGCTATCCATTTAAGTGTACCATCGGGCATTGTCACTCTGAACTCTGCACTCCATCGCTTACGCGAATGAAAGGCGTGTTTAAGCGTTTGTACCAACGATGGATAATCATCCGGGTGAACCATTTGAAACAGGCGTCTACTATCCTTCATCACTTCGCTGGCCGGAATACCAAACAACAACTGGGAGCCGCTACTCACAAATGGAAAACCACCTTCCTCCTCGGAGGTGAAATAAAAATTATAAATCATTCCAGGCACATTGTCTGACAAGCGCCTGAACAACTCGCTCGTATCGCGCAGCTCGGCCTCCGCAATCTTTGATAGCGAAACATCTTTGTAGTAAATAAAAAGACCTTCCGGACTGGGGTAGACACTGATTTGAAATACCTGGTGCGACTGGCTGGAGGAATATTCCAGTGTTGAAGAACGTTGGGTCTGGATCGCTTCACGATACGCTTTTGTCAGTTCCTCATTTTTCATATACGGAAAAAGTGCCAGCATATTTCTACCCTGTATTTCTTCCGGCTGCATTTTGGCAAGTCGTGCAAACACAGGACTCACCAAAGTAAAGTTCAACTCCCTGTCAGTAGCAAAAAAACCATCCGTGATACTGTTCAGCATCTTATCGATGGTTTCACTCTTGAGCAGCAGTTCTTTATTTGTTTTGCGTTTCTCTGTTACATCATGCAGAATACCCAGCGCCCTGTTACCCTTGAAGATATACTGCGCCTCAATCCAGATTTTTTTACCTGTAACGGTAATCATCTCAAATTCTAACTCAACTACTTTTCGTTCTTCACCCAGGTGGTGAAACTCTTCCTGAATGGTAGTGGTGATCAGCGAGCGAAAATCAGGCTGAACATATTTCTTCAAAAACAATTTCAGCGGCATGGTCTTTGGGTGCGGATCGGCCAACTCCAGCAATTGAAATAATTCCCTGTTTACAGTGAATTGAAAAGTCTGAAGATCCAGTTCGGCACTCCCCATTTTACCGAAGATGAGTGTTTCCCTTAAACTGGAGTTGGATTGCGCCAGTGCTTCCTCCGACTCCTTTCGTAACGTAATGTCATTTCGTATGGAAAGAAACTCACGCACTTTTCCATTCTCATCCATGAAGGGCATGATAAACGTATCTACCCAATAATAGCTTCCGTCTTTTGCTTTGTTCTTCACATCGGCACGCCATGTCTTTCCGGAAGCAATCGTCTTCCACATCGTTGTCCAGAATGATTTGGGATGATAGCCGGAATTAATAATGTGATGGTTCTTTCCCAGCAGCTCCTTTTGCACGTAGCCGCTTATTTTTATAAAATTAGAATTTACATACGTGATGTGGCCACCCAGATCAGCACGCGAAACAATAGAAGCGCGGGTAACCGCATCATAAAAATGAAGTTGTGAAAGTTGTGATTGTACCAATGCGGTCTGATCGACCAGCCACTCCAGGCAATACTCCTTTTCTTTTATTATAACTTGTTTGTTGATTACCTCTATCAGTTTCTCGTCTCCGTTCTTTGTGGTATGAGGCACAATGCCCATGCTCACTCCTACTTTTGATTTGGAAACATTACGCCTTGCATGCATGCCCCGGGGACGAATCACTTTCAGATAAGGACGCTCGCCTGGTTGATAGCCAAGCAATTTACAGGCAGCACTATTCCACTCCACAATCACCGGATTCTTTTTGGTGTAGAGAATAGCGGGCGCAGGGAAATCATGAATCGAAAAACGATTTACGCTTTCGCTCTCACCGGCCACACCTTTCTTCACCGTACGCTTTGCACTTTTCATATTACCAAAATAAAAAAAAGAAAGAGTATTCGCATTCGAAGAATAGATGTCAATAGGTACCTATGACAGATTAATACATTAAGATGATTAGGTAGAACATTAAAAAAGGGTAGCCCTTTCGAGCTACCCTTTATCCTAATTATTTAACCTAATTCTGCTGATCATAACCCTATGAAGAGCAGAATCACATTAATTATTGCCTTGGATTTTTAGTAGGTGCACTACCTGAAGAAGGTGTATTGTAAACAATTTCGTTATCCGGTACATCCCAGTAGTCTAAGTAGTTATAGTTGATCGTTGCATTCGTATTCAAAACACCACCTTTATCTACCACGATCGCACTTGATCTTCCACCTCCGGAAGCAACCGGATCAATTACTCCCCATCTTCTGGCATCATAAAATGCAAGTGCTCTGAAGGCAAGTCCAATGCGCCTTTCTTTTCTCAGCTCTTCTTTTGCGACAGTAGCATCTGGTAAAGAAGTTGCCGCTAGTCCTGCTCCTTGAGAATTACGAACTGCATCGATGCTAGTGGCAGCAGCGGGAAGATTTCCAAGGTAGATGTTCGCCTCTGCTTTCATTAACTCGTTTTCTTCCCAACTTGGACCAAGATAAACATCAATAAAGCCAGCTGTACGATTACCCCAAACAATAACACTTGCACCTTGTGGACCCACATTAGTAGTATTATTAGTTAGTCTCCATCTTGTGTTAAAGATGTTTCCGCGATCTGAATTACCAATCCATTTGCCTCCCGATGCCGTTGTGAAATTATTAGCCAATCTCTTATCACCAGTCTTCATGTCTTGTATAAATCGTTCACTTATTTTATAGGTGGTCGTTGATGGGTCTCCTCCAGCAACAATATTTTGCACATTGCCACCTGAAGGACTCATAAAATCACTTGTAGTATTTGACTTTGCAATGAAGACGTTATCACTTGACCCCAGGCCTGCCGTTGTTAGTGTCAATATAGTATTCCATTGGGCTGTTGTCATTGCACTCGCCTTTGTATTTACCAAGAGATTTCTTGCCTTGAGCGTATTTATTGACTTAATCCAGCTAGCTGTTGTAGGTGCGGCCCCTTTTCCGACTTTGAAAAAACTAGGAATTAAATTACCAATCGCTGTATTATAATCGGCAGTTACAGTTACTGCTGCCAATGCCGTTGCTGCTTTATCCAACGTAGCGTTCGCCTCAGTAATTATTGCTTCTTTTGTAACATAATCGTGCACGATTGGAGCCGGGTAAGGTTCATTAACTATAATCCCTGCATAGTACAGCGAACCAATTCTTGAATACGCATACCCTTTCCACCAGTAAGCCCAAGCTTTAAGCGTATTTTTCTTTGTTTCCTGATCTCCTGAGTAGGTGATGCCATCTACATTTTTAAGGATTGCATTACATGAATTGATTAATGCATACATATAACCCCACTCATAATAAATTGGATTTTGATCCGCGCTTTGACTGATATTTACAGTTCGTATAAGACCCAATTGAGTATTAGGTGTTGCGGGATTTGCGACTGTTGTTCCATTGTCGAGCTTAACCCAATCTGGCATACCAATCTGATTTACGTATAAGTTGGCAGCCTCGATTCCAATTACATCTCCCATAATTTCGTGGAAAGCAAAAACGTCAGTTACGAAAGTTCCCTGAAAACCACCATATTTTACACCACGAAATCCACTCGCATAGATACCAAGTCCCAGTGAAGTGATATTATTCTCGGTAGTTATTGCATCGGTCGTGGGCTGATTTGGATTTTTTACATCCAATTGATCCGAACATGACACCATAATGATGGTGCATATTAAAAAGGATAATGCTTTAAACTTTTTCATACTCATTTATAGTTATTAGAAACCAATGTTTAAAGTAGCCTGATAAGATTTTGAATTTGGAGAAGTGCTATGATCAACACCTCGATCGAAAGCAGAGTTAACTGATCCTGAACTAATCTCAGGATCCATACCAGTGTACTTGGTTAGTGTCACCAGATTTCTACCGGATATAACTAGCTGAAGTTTACGGAAAGCTGGAAGTTTGGTGAATTTCGCGAAATCAAATCCAATTGATGCATTGCGTAAACGAGCGAACGTTGCATCCTCGTAGAAGTAATCTTTCGTTCCATTATTTGAACCGGCCTGATAAACTCCTCTATAGAATGCAGTCCAAGCACCTGTCTCTCCATTAATAGTGATTGGGGTTTCATAGTCGCTATGCACACCATCACGGTACATCCATGATTTAGTCTGGTTGTAAAGGTGACTCTTATAAACCCAGTCGATTTGAAAGGAGAAAGTAAGGTAATTTTTAAATGATAAATCATTTATGAACGATACGTTGAATTTAGGAAATGAATTTCCAAGACTATAAAGCTGTGAAGTTCCGACTGGTTGCTTAGTGGTCTTATTTACTACGTATCCATTACTTGCCACCTCGTAATCTCCTTGGTTGGCTACAGGGATAATGGGATTGCCTTGCTGATCTAACATGTTGATATCCTTTAACACCTTGTATCCATAAAGCTGCCCAACTGTTTCACCAGCACGCAAAACATAATTAGAACTTCCTGCGTTGGAAAGCACGACTATCTGAGCGCCACCGGCTACATCTGATATCTTAGAAATCTGTTTGCTGAAATTCGTTGTCAAATTCCAATTGAAGGATGAAGTTTTTAATACTGATGCATTCAAAGAAAATTGAACACCATTTGACGCTAGTGAGAACGCATTGTTCTTCACTGTACCAACTCCAACAGAAGGGGCAGTATCTACATCATAGATTGCATTTTTTGTTTTTCTATCCCAATAGGTAAATGAGAAGTTAAGTGTTTTGAGCCAATCACCCTGAAGTAAATCCAATGTTAAATCAGTTCCCACTTCAAATTCCTCAGAGACTTCAACGCTTAAGTCCGGATTACTTTGAGCCGCTGGATAATAAAGTGATGTTCCTGAACCATACACGCGAGTACCCAGAGTTTGATACCTATCAAATGGACGTGGTTGAATACCTGCCTTTCCCCATGCTGCTCTTAGCTTAAATTCAACAAGCTTCGAACTGATCCCGGTGTTATCCCAGAAATCCAGCCCTGATAAGCGGAAGTATGCATCACCACGTGGGAATGTAAATGGTTTTGATCCAGCACCAAATGCAGAAGAGTAGTCACTACGGAACCCAGCGGATACGCCTGCAAATTCTCCTATCTCCAACCGTTCATTGACCAAATAACCATAGGTAACAAATGGTTGTTTAAAATCAGACTGAACTTTCCAAGTCGTTGCTTGACTCGAGTTACTTGGAGTAAATGTTGGAAGATTTAATCCATAAACCCAATATTGGCTAAAGTCATTTTTTCTCCAGTCAAAAGTCGCCTGTGTGGTTGACTTCAATGGAATATTCAATTTTAAATCATTTTTAAAATCAATTAGGCCTGTGACGGTAGCAACAAAATTCTGGAATACTGTTTTATTCTGAAATGTTGTGATCTCACCTTGATTGGTTCCATTATAAATGGAAATATAATTGGCGGCAGAAGCTACTGCATTTTTTATTTGTGATTGATTTGTAATTGTATTTCTATCATCATCAGTTTGATAGTTGATGCCATATTTAGCATTTAACTCAACAAACTTTGGAAACTTATACGTTGCTGCAAAGCTTTGAACGATATCAATTTTATTATCAACCCTTTTTGCATTTTGATATCGGTAATTGGGGCTGGTTGCGTTTGCTCCTACGGCACCACCATAATTATAACCATAATTACCATCCGCATCTTTCAACTCATAATCAGCAAAAGGTCGTGTGTTTAACAGTCGGTAGATGACGCCACCACCACCAAAACCTGCCTGATTGAAATAGTTAATCGTATTCTTAGTATAAACGAGTTGAGTGATTGATCTTAACTCTAAACCTTTAGCGATTTCAAAACCTAAATTAGTAGTCAGGTTGGTACGATCATTATAACCATCTCCTTTGAAATTGCTTTGTTGATGGTTATTAGAAGCAGAAATACTGAAATCTGACTTGTCCCGACCACCTGATAGAGTAATACTGTTATTAATCGTATTCGCCTTTTGTAAATAGGTAGCAAAGTAATCGTGAAACTCCTGATTACCTGCATAAGGTTTATCTGCTTTTCCTGTTGGATCTAATGCGTTGTAAACCACGTTTGATGAATACTGCATTGTGGCCGGATTCAAAACAAGGTCGGTGCCTGATCCGTCAACCAGGCTGCCTGTTGTTGGATTAGTAGCAAAATTGTGATACCGAGCTTGTCTTAGATTGCCAGAATTGATTAATTCATTTTGAGAAATTCCAGAAGAAATATCTACAGTTAGCTTACCCGACTTTCCTTTTTTTGTAAATAATTGTATAACTCCATTAGCTCCTTGCGCACCATATATCGTTCCTGCGGCAGCTCCCTGAATCACTTCGACGCGTTCAACAGTATTTAAGTCAATCGAATTTAAATCAGTTGCTCCCATTTGAACCCCATCCACAAGAATCATTGGTGAAGTACCACGATTAATTGAATTTACCCCTCTCAAAAGAATGTTAATTTTTGCTCCAGGAGTACCATCTATACTTGAAATTTGAGCGCCAGCAATTTTTCCAACTAAAGCTTGATCTATAGAAGCTGTAGGGGCTGCCGGTAATTTGTCTGCTGTTACAGACTCTACTGCTATTGCTAATTTTCTCTTTTCTGTAGCAACACCCGTCCCTGTCACTACAATTTCTGATAATTGACGAACATCAAGGGAGAGAGAAATATCGACAACGGATCTTTCTCCAATAGGTACCTCTTGGGAGGCAAGACCTATAAATGAAAAAACTAAACTGCCGCCTCCTGAAATTGTCAGTTTGTAATTACCGTCTGCATCAGTGACGGTTCCATTTGTAGTGCCTTTGATCACCACATTTACGCCGGGTAAGGCCGATCCATCTTCCGAAGAAGTGACCTTACCAGAGATTGTTCGCTCTTGCTGGGACCACGCAGACATAGCAATCCCGACTGCAAAAAGCAGTAGTAAAATTTTTCTCATGTAGATTAGGTTTAGGTTAATATTTGGACCAATGTAAACGAAATAAAATATCAAATTGTGTTTTTCGGCAAATATTTATTTTGATTGGCTGTTAATAAGGATGAAAAAAGAATGCCGCAATCGGTTGTTGGCGATTTATTCATCCGTTTTATGGAATTTTTTTTGTCAGGATTTTTGAAAGGTCTCACGCTTGAACACTTAATTTCCGCGTACCTATTTAGCATGGCTTTTATTCATAGCACTTATTTTCATTAAAATAGAAAACAGAACATCAATCATACCGTACCTGCTAATGAAGACAATGCCTTAA
>NNBV01003575.1_pt1 | contig 10311 bp, 11 predicted proteins | sample 1173771 | NCBI WGS metagenome assembly NNBV01 (sample SAMN07173938, study PRJNA388173) | plant metagenome | isolation source: symbiotic tissue sample KVS11 | place: Norway: Troms, Kvaloya island
TCGCTATCATTTGCCCACGTTGAAGCATTAAACCGAATTGACTTAGAATTTTCTGACGACAAAAAATATCAAAAAGTAATTGCATCTTGGAAAGAGTATTTTGACAACTTGGGACAGAGAGCACAAACTGATGAACAATTGACTGTTTGGGTGGCGCGCAATGAAGAGTTATTAGCAAACTTACTTTACGAAATGGGACAATCGCTTGGGTACAAGTTTGACAAGGTTTTGATAAAACGAAATATTTACTCACCAGTTGGACACGAAAAAGTTGAAAGAGAAAATGAATTAATAAGAAAAGGACTTCTGGAAGTTTTAAACGCAGAGACAGCCATCCCAATGACTATCATCAATGACGAAGAGGCCTTAAAACGACAGACCGACTTACATGATGTAATGTTAAAGTATTACAAAACAAAAGGAGACGGTGAATAAACCGGCTGCCAACAAAATGTATAATCCATTACGGGTTCGGCTTAACATGTTAGTTTTATTAACGGTTTATACATAAACGGTGGTGGTAATTCATTAGGACAAAGTACCATGAGAATAGAGTTAGAAACTCTAGGGATAATTATCGGAATAATTGCGAGATTTGTGACGGCTCTTTTTTGGGCATATAACTTAGGGGAAGAATTAATTTTTATCACTAAGGCGTAGGATTATGGATTTTAATTCAATTGACGAAATAGTATCCCATTTTAACCTTGACTCTAACGAGGTTGACGAGGTAAAGAAAGAATTAAAAGATCTTGTAAAGCAAACACATCCGGATAAGAACAATGGGGACTTCAAGGACGACAAGGAAAAAGATAGATACCACGAAATACAATCTGCACTCAAGTTTTTGGGTGACATTCATACGAGTATTTCTCTAACAACCAAAAAAGAAATAACTGCCCTGACTACGGTGCTAAAAGACTTGGCACTTGTAAGGGAAAAAGAAGTTACTGATGGCATCCTTGAGAAAAAAGGAACTTTCCTAACAAACAAACTACAAGAAAGTGTTGAGATTTTTCATAGCGAAACTCAACTCCAAAAATCACTGGAATAGTCGTGACAGTTATAGTCACTGCTCTTTGGGCTTTTCCAAATATTGTTAAAGAGCACCCTCTTCTATCTTTTCTTTATACTTATAATCGAGAATTTACTATCATTTGGCTTTCAAGTCTAATCTTTAGCGGAATACTTTGGTTGAAAATAAAGTCCTCGGAAATAAAAGATGAAGAAATAAAACGCAGTTACAAACTTGAATCTACTCAAAATTATATCTTCACTCTATTTACTTGTTGGTTGCTAAATAATCATAATAACTATGATATTCATSAACATCATTACTTTATAAAATTTACTAAGGACGACTTAATAAATTTCTTAGTTACCCGATATGAACCGTTGAGAAAGCACATGCGCGGAACAGAAAACCTGAGAAATTATGAACTTAGAAATCGAGTAGAGGATTTTGAAAAATGGGGCTATCCAAATGAGAGATACAGAGGAGTATTATTTGGGAATTTTCTGCCCAGACCTGGCGAAATTGATTTGGAAATTGCTCAGTTAATTTGTGACTTAATCCTTGACAGGCTGTTGAAAAAGGGAATTATAATAAAATTGGACGGCAAAAAATTAAGTGACGTTTTTGGATATGAGTACGAACTCTGAGAACGGTATTTTTCATCAAAGAGGTTCGCATCTCAACATCACATAACGTACAGTTTTTTTTCGTACTACGCGGTTCGTTAAACATACCGCCCTCACACTTTGCATCTAGCATGGTTATGGTAATTTGAAATAAAAACACGTCTTAAAATTGGCGACCGCCAATTGACAGCTTTGGGTTATGATTATTAATCTGAAGCGTGTCGCTAAAATCATTGAAGAAAAGAAGGAGAATCCGGTAAGATCTCCGAGGAAGGAAAAGAAACTGATGGAGTGGCAAGCTGAGCTCGACCAAGTTAATGCAGAATACCAGTTTGTTGATCAGCAATTGAAACAAATTGAAGGTAAGGTATGAGTAAAGAACTCATTATAACTTCTTCATTACCTGCCTTACGTGAAGCCAAGCGCATCAATGATACGCACTTCAGTAAACTATGGAACTCCCGCTACAATGCAGTGAATGGTCTTGAGGGTGACTTGAAAGTACACGTGCCACGCGAAGCAATCACCATTGTATTCAGCTCTGATACGGAAGTACTGAAACAGCAAGCTGCTGAGTTGATGGAAGGTGCGGAAGATGCTGAGGTGATCGAATGAAGGGAACTGCCAAAAAGAATTTCTATTTGAATCCCATACCAGTTTTGTAAAGAAAGCCCTTCCTATAGCTTCTGATGAAATTAAGCTTACGTTGGATCTCGTTTTTATTGCACGGTAGAATTCATGTCCCGCAGATTGCGCTGATGTTCGCAGATAAATACAATAAAAAATCTGCGTTAATTCGCGCGATCTGCGGGAAATAAAAAAAGAGGCTCCCTTATTACAAAGACTCACTCACTATCACTAAGTAAAAATCAACTCACAGTATGACCGTACTTGCTGCTTTTTACACCGACAAATTGTATTGGAACTGCTAGTGAGTAAACACTATGCTAACGGAGCTTGAATTCGTTTCCATTTCTTTACCTGTTTCAATTAATAATGATGTAAAATTAAAGCAGGTATGAGGCTTGATCGTTATACAGAAGTTGGAAGGTGTGATACGATTCAACGTCTAAAGGATCCAAAAACAGAAAATAGAAAACGTGCTCCTTTGGTAAAAAGCGGCTAACCCAAACTCATCGCCCTCCTGCTTGGTTTTTTCTTATACACTATTGGTTGTGCGCAATCCTAAATTGCGTCTTGAATTCGTCTTCTTAAACATTGACAGCAAATAGTTCTGGTCTTTAACCTATCTTAGGCGCCAAACGTTTTAACCACTTCGGAAACAGTGCATTCATAATTTGAAATCGCCGAAACAAAAAGACAAATACGAAAAGGCAAAAAAAGTCCGTATTGCAGAATCTCCTTTCATTAGTTCCAAACCATCATTCTATCTTTGGCAGCAAAATCTAATAAAAGCATCTCGACAAAATGATTTTTGAATTTACATCCAAGCCCAACTTCGATTTCATCGGAGAATTTTCAACGAAATTCAACGTACCTATTAGAGACAACTCTATTGCAATCCCTGCTTCCATTGGTAAAGGCTCCATTAAGAGAGTAGAATTTGGGGATGGTTTTAAGTTGATTATTCATCACTACAATCTAACCAGGGATTTTACCATCAAAAGAAATGCTGCCATCGAAAGAAACGATTTAGTAAGCATTTTCTTTTATAACAATGAACAACCCATTGATCTGTTTTATAATGAAGATAAGCCAGTAAAGTTTTCACAAAGCAACGATTCAGCCATTCAAATTACATCGAGTGACATGAATTCCGTAATAAAATTTCCAGCCAACAGTGAAACACATTATTGCGTTATAGGAATCCCTGCAGCTAAACTTTTACCACTTTTTAATATTGAGAAACCAAGTTCACTAATTCAGGAAATCTTAAGCGGCAAAAGCTCTTTTGTATATTTTGAAAGTATGAATCAGGAAACAAGAAAAGACCTGAAACAACTTGTGGAAATAAATGTAAAAACCGGTTTAAGTAATTTCTATTACAGAATAAAAGTGCAGCAATTGTTGTATGATTTGTTTAGCGAATTACAGAAGAGAGACAACACACCACATCAACTCATAAATAATGCTGATGTAGAAAAACTACTTGTGTTGCGAAATCTCATTTTAGAAGATTTGAGCAACCCACCAGTGTTAGCCACACTTTCTAAATTGATTGGCATGAGCGAAACCAAAATGAAACAACTATTCAAACAAACTTTTGGCGACACCATTTACAATTACTATCAAAAAATAAGAATGGAAGAAGCCGCATTTTTATTAAAGCAAGCAGGGTATTCTGTTTCCGATGTGGGTCACAAATTGGGCTTTTCAAATCTTAGTCATTTCAGCAGGTTGTTTGAAAAACAGTTTGGCGTTAAGCCGAAGAAGTACTCCGTTGTCGGATAGGACTATTTTATAGTCTTAAATCGCTATTTTATCCTTGCCCATCAAGGCAGCTTTGCATCATCAAAAAAACAATATGCAAAGCAAAATAGCAACACTCTTAACGCCCTATTCAAAAGGTAATCTCACTCTTAAAAATCATTTGGTGATGGCTCCTATGACAAGAAGCAGGGCTATAAATAATATACCCAATGATTTAATGGCGCAATATTACGGGCAGCGAACCGGTGCAGGTCTGATTATCACAGAAGGTACAGCACCCACAGCCGACGCATTAAGTTATGCGCGGATCCCTGGCATATTTACCCAAGCACAAATTGAAGGGTGGAAAAAAACTACCACCGCAGTGCATAAAGACGGCACTAAAATTTTTCTACAAGTAATGCATACTGGTCGGATAGGGCATTATCACAATTTGCCCGAAGGGGCAATACTTGTAGGGGCTTCTGACATAAAAGCGATAGGTCAAATTCAAACAGACACTAACGGGTTGCAGGATTTTTCAGAACCCAAAGCATTGACAATAGAAGGAATAGAAGCCGTTGTGCAAGGTTATGTAAACGCTGCAAAAAATGCAGTAGCAGCCAACTTTGATGGAATAGAATTACATGGTGCCAACGGATATTTATTAGAACAATTCCTGAACCCGAATGTAAACAACAGAACAGATGCTTATGGTGGAACGATCGAGAACAGGGCAAAACTAATGCTTGAAGTAGCAAAAAAAACAATTGCAGCAATTGGCAATGATAAAGTAGGTATTCGCTTGTCACCATTTTCAAAAACAGGCGATCTTCAACCGTATGAGGAAAGTGAAGTTCATAACACTTACGCTTTTCTAGCAAGGGAATTAAACAAAATGAAAATGGCCTATATACACATTGTTATGAATCCGCTAATCCCACAGGCAACCATAGATACTATTCGTTCCAACTTTGATGGAACAATTATCAAGGCAGGAGGATTTACTCCCGAAACAGCGGAACAAGCATTAGTAAACGGTTCCGCTGATTTAGTTGCTTTTGGTAAAGCTTTTCTAGCCAACCCCGATTTTGATAAACGAATAGAAACGGGGGCCGCTTTAAATCCTGTTGACTTTAAAACATTGTATGCAGTACCTGATGCAGTAGGTTATACAGACTATCCAACTTTACAACGCTAATGTTCTCAACTACTAAATTTTAAAAAAATGAGACCGACAAAAATCATCACCGTAAATCCCCGCGAAGGACAAGATTTATCTGTAGTAGGCGACAATTACAGATTACTTATTACTGGCAAAGAAACAGAAAATGCCTTTGCTGTAATTGATATGCTGATTCCCCCAAAAGGTGGCCCGATGCCTCATGCACATGCAAATTTTCATGAATCGTTTTATGTTATAGAAGGCGAAATTGTAGTGCGAACCGAAGAACAAACTTATGTTGCAAAACAAGGTTCATTTGTAAGCATTCCTAAAGGGGGTGCAATTCATTCTTTTAGAAATGAATCCGATTCGAATGCACATATCCTTTGCCTTGTTGTTTCATCAGGCTTAGAAGAATTTTTCAAAGAAGTAGGACAACCCGTGGGTTATGGAGAATTTCTGCCGCCACCCGTAATGAATGCAGAGGCCGCTTCAAAACTAAAAACCATTGCGCTCAAACACGAACTGGAAGTTTTTCCTCCAGACTACTTTGAAAAAAAATAAATAGGTAGAACGCTAACTCAAAAATCAAAAAATATCATGGCACTATCACAGGAAGTTTTAGACACCATTGCATTCGCAGAAAAAATGGGGTTCACAAAACTTCATTTACAACCACCAGCAGTAACGAGAGAAGCTATCAAACATGCTCCTCCTGCCGAAAATCCTACGGAAGTTGGTGAGGTGATCAATACCATTATTCCCGAGGGTGAAATTGCTGTCCGGATTTACGTTCCAAAGGGTGAAGGTCCATTTCCTGTCATTTCCTACTTTCATGGAGGTGGTTTTGTATTGATGAGTTTAGATACTCACGATGAAATTTGTCGCCAGCTTTGTGCAAAGTCAGGTTGTGTTGTGATGTCGGTTGACTACAAATTAGCACCTGAAAATCCCTATCCACAAGGTTCAGAAAGTTGCATAACGGCTACCAAATGGATGATTAAAAATGCTGCTACATTCAAAGGCATTGGCGGAAAAATGGCTGTGGCTGGCGATAGTGCCGGTGGTTATATGGCTTTATGGGTTGCACAAAAACTAACTGATGAAGGCATAAAACTAAAAGCACAGTTTGCAGCTTATCCCGTTACCGACCATTACACTTCACAACATTTATCCTGGGAAGAAAACAAAACAGGCTATACATTAACAGCTGAAATGATGAAGTGGTTTTGGGATAATTACTTAACTGATGCTACAAAATTTACAGAAGCATCACCATTAAGAGCAACCGGTTTTTCAGGACTTCCACCTGCATTGATTATGACAGCTAATTACGATCCATTAAGAGATGAAGGAAAGGCGTATGCGGACAAATTACAATCAGCAGGAGTTGAAACCGTTTATAAAAACTATGAAAATGTGCATGGCTTTTTCGGCACAGGCGAAATGGGGCAAGAAGCAATGCAGTTAGCAAGCTCCTTTTTAAAAGATAAATTAAAGGGTTAATCATGTTGCAAATAGGAATGACGAAATATTCTACTATTTGTAACTGATCGTAATGCAAGAGTATTTTGAAGAAGGCATGTACAGTGGCAACATAAACAGAGCAAAATGAAAAAGATAATTTATTCCAAATTCGGAGGCCCCGAAGTATTGCAAATAGCAGAGGTTCCTATTCCTGCCGTTCAGGAAACAACCGTGTTGATCAAAGTTAAAGCGGTATCCATCAATCCGCTGGACTGGAAAATACGCAATGGTGAAATGAAATTAATGTCTGGAAGTAAATTTCCAAAAGGCACAGGAATTGATTTTTCGGGCATTGTTGAAGACATCGGCACTGCGGTTAACAAATATAAAAAAGGTGATGAGGTCTATGGCATACTGGATGTCTTCAAAGGAGAAGCTTTGTCTGAATACATCACGGCCCAGGAAAATGATATAGCCATCAAGCCGCTAACTATTTCTTTCGAGCAGGCTGCAGCCACTCCCGTGGTAGGTTCTGCTGCGCTCCAGATATTTAAAACTCTGGTTACTCTCAAAAACGGCACCGAAGTTTTGATCAACGGCGCATCAGGTGGTATTGGGATGTTTGCAACCCAAATCGCAAAAATGAATGGTGCTATAGTAACTGCTGTGGTGGGCGATAGTGGCATCCAGGCGGTTACAGATTGGGGAGCGGACTTTGTCGTTAATTACCAGAACAAAGATGTTTTAAAAGGCAACAAACAATATGATGTTGTTATTGACCTGTCAGGTAAAATGCCTTTTAGCAAAGCAAAACAAATCATGAAGGATTCGTCAACTTATATCCATACTGCACCAGGACCAAAAGAAATCGTAAGCTCTTTTTTCATCAACTTGTTTTCAAGTAAGAAATATAAACTACTCATGCTTAAACCCTCTCCAGCATATCTCTCCGAACTTAGAGGTTATGCGGAAGGTGGAATTGCGATTGTCGTTAGTAAGGTCTACCCTTTCAACTCATTTGAAAAAGCGTACACCGAGGTTCCTCATGGTAAATTTATTGGGAAAGCGGTAATTAGAATGGAGTGATTGTTTTACGATTCAGCCGTTGATGAATTTTACAGTTAAGAAAAGTAAGACAACCCTCATGGCCACAATATCTGCATAATGAATAACCTCAATATCTTTGGAAACAAGAAGGATCGCTATCCGTTTCGGTTAACACAGAAAAACTCTTTTGTACGGATACCGAACGCACTATCAAAAGCTATCTTTAATTTTCTCCAAACATTTTGCACTTGGGTGACCTACTCACCACATCGAAATTTATTTGGTGACAATATCCAACTCCGCATACCCGACCACATTATCATTCTGTGTATTGCGTAACGCCTGAAACTTTATGTAGCGGGTCTTTACAGGGGCAAAAGAGATGGACTGCCAAAGCGGATTGTTCTTAATATTCGCAAACTCACCACCAGCTACTTGTTTCCATTGCTGACCATCTTGCGAAACAAATAAGGTATAGTTCGAAATGATCCCAGTTGCCCACCAGTTTTGGTCAGGCAGGTATTTAAACCCACCGACATTTTCTTCTTTACCTAAGTCGATCACGAGATCAGCAGGCATTTTCTGATTTTTATCCTGATACCAATTTGAATTCGGATTACCATCCAGAATGTTGTTCGCATTCTTATCGGCTATTCCAATCATTTTCCAATGCTTGCGGGAAATATCAAATTGCTCTTCAGAAACGGAACTGCTACTCTTGGTTGAAGGGTCGTATGCCATGCTTCTGACAACTACTTTTCCGTCACCGGTTTTAATTGGTTCAGTATACCTGTTGGATTCTTTCGTAGGGTTGCTTCCATCCAGGGTATAGTAGAGTTGTGATTCACTATCCCCCGGCATAATGCGAACGTCACCCGATTGCTCGCGAACTATGGATGGAGGTGTCAGAATCTGAGGTGCATTATAAATTTCGATATTAGAAATAAGAGGACAGCTTTTTGAATCCGTAATAGTAAGACGAAGTTTTGTAGCCTTCACTGTATTGAAACGGAGGATGCGTTTATAACCAATCGTTGTTCCTTTCGCTATTTCTTTCCAATTCCCATTCGTCAGTGCTTCCAGGGTGAATGATTTTACACGCTGCCCTAACCGGATGTATTCCTGAATCAGGAACCGGTTAAATGAAGTGGGATTTGTAAAATTAATCGTTAGTGAAGCCGTCTTTATGTGATCCTCTGTCGTCCAATAGGTTTCGTTATTTTGGTCAATGGCCTTGTCTGCTCCGAATCTTTGATCGTTACCCCGAACATGTGATGCTTCTGCTTTCGATCCTTTAGTGAGGTTGTTGCCCAATGCTTTCTTTAATGCCTGTGCCAATTCCAAAACGACTTTTTCATCGTATTCATGAATCAACCCGTTTGGCATGATGGGGAAGTTGAGGAGCAATGTACCATTGCGGCCTACTGAATTATAATAAATATCCATCAGCTGCGGCAACGTTTTTACTTTCGTATCTTCTTTCTTATGGTAAAACCACTCTGGCCTTACCGACGTGTTAACTTCACCCGGAACCCAGGTGTCGCCATTTTCTAATCCATGCCGAAGCATATCTTCAGGTACATCCCCCGTTGCGTTTAGTAAGCTCCAGTTCGTTTCGCCCACATATCCCGATTCGGTTCCTACCCAACGAAGATCAGCTCTATCGCCACCATCATTCCAGATGACAATTTTGGGTTGTAGTGAGCGCACAAGATGATAGGTATTTTTCCAATCATAATAGGTAGCACGATCAATCGTGCGGGTTTCATTTGCTCCGCCGTAATATCCTGAACCACCATTTGCACCATCAAACCACACCTCGAACACATCTCCATAGTTTGTTAACAGTTCGGTAAGCTGATTTCGAAAGTAGGTAATGTATTCCGGCTTGCCGTAATCGGCATGGTTTCTATCCCAGGGTGACAGGTATACTCCAAATTTTAATCCGTATTCTTTACAGGCATCCGCCATTTCACGAACCAGATCACCCTTACCATTTCGCCAGGGAGAATTCTTCACTGAGTACTCGGTATATTTTGACGGCCAAAGACAAAATCCGCTATGATGTTTTGCTGTAATGATAATACCCTTCATTCCTGCTTCTTTGCATATCCGGGCCCATTGCCGGCAATCCAGTTCTTTAGGATCAAATGTTTTGGGATCTTCATCTCCCATTCCCCAGGCCATGTCCGTATAGGTGTTTACGGAAAGGTGCACGAATGCATAGTACTCCATTTGCTGCCATCGCAACTGATTCTCACTGGGAACAGGACCATAAGGTAAGGGAGAGGTGGACTGGCTATATGCAATTAATTTTATACCCGCTAATAAAATAAGTAGGAAGAAAGTGTTTTTGGTATTCATATTCAGAACTGATCAGATTAAGGTAGTGGGATAATAGTGATGGTCAATCACGGTAACTAAGTACATTACATTTACATTGAGGTAATCAACCGTTTTGTCTCTATCCTCATCCATATCTATCATGAGAAAAAATTGTGCATATAGCAAGAAATTACAGCCGTGTTTCCTACATGCTTGATACATCTTCTATTTTCTGTAAATGTAAAAATCACATTTATCAATAACATAACCGATTATGTATTTAATCTATTAATAAA
>NNBV01002479.1_pt1 | contig 10252 bp, 10 predicted proteins | sample 1173771 | NCBI WGS metagenome assembly NNBV01 (sample SAMN07173938, study PRJNA388173) | plant metagenome | isolation source: symbiotic tissue sample KVS11 | place: Norway: Troms, Kvaloya island
GCCTTCGGAAGAGCTGTGCGCGATTACAAGCCAGGTAAGAAAGTAAATGCTGCCAAATACGATTTCCCTGACGTGGAAGATGGTGTGAAGGGAATGGCTTTCGTGGATACCGTAATCAAGTCATCGAAGTCAAATGCCAAGTGGACTAAGGTGCGCTACTAGCAATGAGTCGTTTCGAAAAATTAGTTAATGAAATAGTAAGGGGAAATTCTGATCATAACATCCACTTTAATGAATTGCAGAACTTACTTTTGAAGTTAGGATTTGAACAAAGAATAAAAGGAAGTCATCATGTTTTTAGTAAAGTGGGGATTTTAGAGATTATAAATATTCAGCCTGCTCAAGGTCAAAAATGTAAACCCTATCAGGTGAAGCAAGTGAGGGATTTGATTGTGAAATATAAACTTACACAGCTTATAAAATGAAAGACACCTTTAAATACGAGATCATCATTTTTTGGAGTGAGGACGATCAGGCTTATATAGCTGAACTGCCTGAATTGCCAGGTTGTATGGCAGATGGAAAAACATATTCGGAAGCCTTAGCAAATGCCGAATTAATTGCTTCAGAATGGATTGAAACCGCGAATGCTTTAGGTCGTGAAATACCTGAGCCAAAAGGGCGATTGAAGTATGCTTAACTAATTTATCAAAAAGTTATCCGTTAATCATAAGCGGGTAACAATAACAGTAACCTTTAACTGATTAAAGAATGAAAACAATACAAGGACCAGCGATATTTCTTGCCCAGTTTCTGGGTGACGAAGCTCCGTTTGATAACATCAAATCCATTAGCAAATGGGTGGCTTCATTAGGTTATCAGGGAGTCCAGATTCCTACCTGGGATAGCCGTGCTATTGATTTGAAAAAAGTAGCCGAAAGCAAAGACTATGCAGATGAATACAGGGGAGTGATTGAATCATTGGGATTGCAAATCACTGAATTGTCCACTCACCTGCAAGGTCAATTGGTAGCTGTGAATCCTGCTTATGATGCGATGTTTGATGGCTTCGCTCCAAAATCAGTGCATGGCAAATCAAAAGAGCGCACGGCCTGGGCAGTAGATCAATTGAAGCTTGCTGCTAAAGCAAGTAAGAATCTGGGATTGAATGCACATGCCACGTTCTCCGGTGCGTTGATGTGGCACACCGTTTATCCCTGGCCACAACGCCCTGCAGGATTAGTAGAAGATGGTTTCAAGGAATTAGCAAAACGCTGGTTGCCTATATTGAATGCATTTGATAAAGTGGGAGTAGACGTTTGTTACGAAATCCATCCGGGCGAAGACCTGCATGATGGTGTTACCTTCGAGCGTTTCTGGGAAGCAACAGGTAAGCATACACGTGCTAACATTCTTTACGATCCAAGTCACTTTGTGTTACAACAATTGGATTACCTTCAGTACATCGACTTCTATCATCAGTTCATCAAGATGTTCCACGTGAAGGATGCAGAGTTTAATCCTACCGGAAAGAGCGGAGTGTATGGTGGCTACCAGGACTGGATCAATCGCCCCGGACGCTTCCGTTCATTGGGTGATGGTCAGGTTGATTTCCAATCGATCTTCAGCAAACTGACACAATATGGTTATGAAGGATGGGCTGTGTTAGAGTGGGAGTGCTGCATCAAGCATCCGGAGCAGGGAGCCACAGAAGGTGCTCCGTTTATACAGGATCATATTATCCGCGTAACAGAAAAAGCGTTTGATGATTTTGCTTCGGCAGGAAAGAATCCAAGATTGAATAAACAGATTTTAGGCATATAATTTTTTAATTTATCACTTATGAAAAGAACATTACTATTTGGTTTGTCATTGGCAGTATGCGTTGCACTGAGCTCTTGCGGAGGTAAAAAAGAAACAACTGCAACCCAGGAAGATTACGGAACACCGGAAGCTAAGGAAGCAGCATCTCCGCAGGTATCGTCCAGCGACATCATTGCACAAGGCGAATCATTGATGAAAGCCAGTGATTGCAAAACCTGTCATCATCCAACCAACAAGATCATTGGCCCCGCACATACGGAAGTAGCCAAGAAATATGAATTCACAGAAGCGAATGTAAAGTTGTTGGCAAATAAAATCATAAAAGGCGGATCAGGAACCTGGGGTGAAATACCAATGACTGCTCACCCTGATATTTCTGAAGCTGATGCAGAAAAGATGGCACGTTACGTGCTTTCACTGGATGGAGAAAAGGAACATTAATCCTTACCATTTATGAAAAGCATTTGCATTGTAATCCTTGCACTTATATCTGCGCAACTGATGGCTCAGAATACATTGACTAAGCAGGAAGAGAAAGACGGCTGGAAGCTATTGTTTGATGGTACTACCACCAAAGGATGGAAAGCCTTCAACAGCACTGATAAGATCGGTGCTGCCTGGAAAGCTACCGATGGCACGCTTACATTAGATACCTCCGACAAGAATGTAAAAGGGGGTGATATCATTACTACCGAAGAGTTTGAAAACTATGAATTCACCTACGACTGGAAGATTGCCAAGTGTGGTAACAGCGGAGTGATCTTCAATGTGGTGGAGGATCCCAAGTATAAGTACGTTTGGTATACCGGCCCGGAGATGCAGGTACTGGACAATGAATGTCATCCGGATGCAAAGATCATTAAACACAGAGCCGGTGATCTTTACGATTTGATTTCCTGCACAACAGAAACAGTGAAACCAGCAGGTGAATGGAACCGGGCGAGTATTGTTTCCATTCAAGGCCATTATGCATTTTTCCTCAACGGAGAAAAGGTAGTGGAATTTGATATGCACACCCCCCAGTGGGATGAACTGGTAAAGGGCAGTAAATTTAAAGACAAGCCCGACTTTGCTAAAGCGACCAAAGGCCACATTGCTTTGCAGGATCATGGCGACCAGGTATGGTTCCGTAATCTTAAAATTAAAAAACTGAAGTAGTTGGTTTCAGTTAAGCGTAACTGTTAAAAGTTAATTGGAGAATAAACTTTCAAATGACAACAACAAACGCTTAACCTTTTAACGATTAACTTTTAAATAAAACAGAAATGAAAAGAAGAGATTTTATTCAGTCCTCTTTATTAGCTGGCGGTGCATTGATGCTTTCATCGTCATCTGTATTTGCAGCAGGCAAAAAGCAGGACATTGGATTGCAGTTATATTCACTTCGCGATATCATCAATCAGGATCCCAAGGGTGTATTGAAGAAAGTAGCTGACTTTGGTTATACTTCGGTAGAGACTTATGGATACAACGATGGTAACATCTTCGGAATGCCTTTCGCAGAGTTTGGTACTTATACTAAAAGTATCGGACTGAAAGTAATCAGCGGTCATTATGGTATTGATCTGGCTAAGAGTGATAAATGGGAGAAGGCAGTAACGGATGCTAAGGCAATCGGACAGAAGTACATGATTGTACCTTATCTTACCGAAAGTCAGCGGGGCACTACCATTGAATCCATCAAGCAAATCTGTGCAGACTTAAACAAAGCCGGAGCTATCTGTAAGAAGCACGGTATTCGTTTCGGTTACCATAACCATGCTTTTGAATTTGATAAAGTTGAAGGGGAGGTTATTATTGATCTGATGCTGAAAGAGCTTAATCCAAAACTAGTCACTTTTGAGCTGGACTTGTATTGGGTGTACAATGCAGGTTATGATCCGATCAAATACTTCGAAAAGTATCCAGGCCGTTTTGAAATGTGGCATGTGAAAGACATGGACAAAGCAGACCGCAATCGCAATGCAGATGTGGGCACGGGTACGATTGACTTCAAAGCCCTATTTGCGCAAGCGAAAAAATCTGGATTGAAGTATTTCTTTGTAGAACAGGAAACGTATCCTGAATCATCGATCAAAAGTATTGAAGCATCTGCTGTAAATATCAAGAAGATTGTAGCTGCATAAATCGGTTTCCGTTTTTACTGTCAATAAATGCGAAGGCCGGACACATGTCCGGCCTTCTAGGTTTAGGTTAGGTAAAAGAGAGAAAAACTACCTGCTCTCTATGTTCAGGCATGCTCTTTCAGATGTGGGGCGCCAGCCAGTATTTCTTCATTGGCAAACTCCGCATACCTGGTAAAGTTTTTATTAAAAGCTTCGGCCAGGTAAACCGCTTTCCTGTCGTAAGCTTCTTTATCTGCCCATGTATTTCTTGGATTCAATATTTCTGCAGGCACATCGGGGCAATGCAATGGCATAGCAACTCCGAATACTTCGTGATTTTCATAAATCACTTTATTCAGTTCACCGTTCAATGCTGCTCGTATCAGTGCACGGGTGTGTTTCAAACTCATGCGCTTGCCCACACCGTATTCACCACCCGACCACCCGGTATTCACCATCCACACATTCACTTTTGCTTCTTTGATTTTACTACTCAGCATCTCCGCATATTTGGTTGGATGCAATGGCATGAAAGGAGCACCAAAGCAAGTAGAGAAGGTCATCGCTGGTTCTGTAATGCCTGCTTCTGTTCCTGCTACCTTAGCGGTGTATCCTGATATAAAATGAAAGGCAGCTTGTCCTGGTGTGAGTTTCGAAATAGGAGGGAGCACTCCATAGGCATCGCACGTAAGGAAGAAAATGTTCTTCGGATGATGACCTATGGATGGGGTGACAATATTCTTAATGTGTTGAATGGGATAGCTTACGCGGGTGTTCTCGGTGCGTGCCCCATCAGCAAAATCAACTTCGTTTGTTCCTTTCTTAAATACAATGTTTTCGAGCAGCGCACCTTTTGTAATTGCTTTGAAAATATCAGGTTCTTTTTCTTCCGTCAGGTCGATGGTCTTGGCATAGCAGCCACCTTCAAAGTTGAATACGGTGTTGTCTGCAGTCCAGCCGTGTTCATCATCACCAATCAGCTTGCGATCAGGATCTGCTGATAAAGTAGTTTTACCCGTGCCCGACAATCCAAAGAAGATAGCAGTGTCATTGTCTTTGCCAATGTTGGCCGAACAATGCATGGCAAATACATTCTTTGTTTGCGGTAAGATAAAATTAAGTGCAGAGAATACTCCTTTCTTTATCTCACCTGTATAGCCGCTTCCTCCGATAAGAATGATCTTCTTCGAGAAGTCAATGATGGAGAAATTGTGCTGACGTGTTCCATCTTCAGTAGGATTTGCTTTGAAGCCCGGAGCACATATGATCAACCATTCATGATTAAATTCTTTCAATTCATCCTGTGAAGGACGAAGAAACATATTGTATGCAAAGAGGTTAGACCATGCGTATTCTGTAACCACCCTCAGGTTCATGCGATAACGCTCATCCGCGCAGGCGTATGCATCACGCACATAAAATTCCTTATTGTTAAGATAAGCGATGACCTTATTATATAGACGATCAAACTTCGTACGATCAAATGGAATATTAAAGTTGTTCCACCATACACTGTCAGCGGTGATCTCGTCTTTTACGATAAACTTGTCTTTAGGTGAGCGTCCGGTAAACTCTCCGGTGTCGATGGCAAGCGCGCCAGAGCTGGTCATGGTTGCTTGACCTGCATCCACAGCTATTTCGGCTAACTGCTCCGGTGAAAGATTCCAATGCGCCTTTCCGTGAGTGATTCCCAGCGCGGTGATTGAAGCGTGATTTGGTTTTATTCCTGTCTCTTCCATACACTTGTTCGGTTGATGCTTCAAATGTAACATAAAAGTTTGTTTCAATCGATTGCGATGTAATATTTTGCTTATTTCAACGGTTTGGTAAAACCGATTTATAGGCCTATTTTTCGCGACTTCAAAAGTTTAATTGGTTCTAATGAATTCCGACAAAACGTTCTTCGGTCATCCACGTGGTTTGGCAACTTTATTTTTTACTGAAATGTGGGAGCGCTTCAGCTATTATGGCATGCGCGCCATGCTTTTACTATTTATGGTGGCCACTGTTGAGAAGGGTGGACTTGGAATGGAAGTGAAAACGGCTGGTGCCGTTTACGGACTTTATACCATGTTTGTGTACTTGCTTGCTTTGCCAGGAGGTTGGCTTGCAGATCGGTTCTTTGGATTACGCAAGTCAGTGTTGTATGGCGGATGTATTATTGCATTAGGTCACTTATGTCTCTCCTTTCCTGCGCAGGAAACCTTCTTCCTTGGATTGCTCTTTATCATGATTGGTACAGGTTTATTAAAACCGACTATTAGTAGTCTGGTAGGTGAATTGTATTCTGATGACGAACCAGCACGCAGAGATGCCGGCTTCTCTATTTTCTATATGGGGATCAACATAGGTGGCTTCATCTCTCCGTTGATTGTTGGTGAGCTTCGCACGTACAACTGGCACTATGGATTTGCAGCAGCGGGTGTTGGTATGGTGTTGGGATTGATACAATATAAATTGACCGAGCGTAATCTAGGCGATGCCGGATTATATCCCGAACGACTTGCTGATGAAACATTGCAACGTAAACGTGATCAAAGTATTCGCTATGGTTTGATTGGATTTGTTACAGCGCTTACTGTGTTTGTGGCTTTGCTGATGACTAAAGTGATTGTTATTAATCCTATTGTTGTGGCGCAGGCATCAGGTGTTATTCTGATTGTAAGTGTCATTGCTTATTTTATTTACTTAATGTTCTTCACAGGTCAGGATGTTTCTGTGCGACTGAAGCTAATTGCCCTGGCCATCTTCTTCCTTACTTCAGGATTATTCTATTCCGGCTACGAACAACAGGGATCATCATTGAATCTGTTCGCTGAAAGCTATACGGATCTTAAGTTGGGTAGTTTCAATCTGCGACCTGAATGGTTTCAGTCGGTACCCTCATTAGTAGTGGTGTTGTTCGTTCCTGTGTTTGCTTGGTTGTGGGTATGGCTGGGCAAAAGAAAGATGAGTCCTGCCATTCCGGTGAAAATGGCATTAGGACCTATCTTTACTGGACTGGGATTCATTGTAATGATGGGAGGATCGATGATCATCGTGGGAGGAAGCTCCGCTTCACCTTGGTGGTTGATCACAACCTTTACACTTCACACATTTGGTGAGATCTGTCTTTATCCCACGGGAATGAGTGCCACATCAAAGCTTGCTCCCAAGAATCTGCTTGGGCAATTGATGGGAATATGGTTCATGAGTCTTGCCTTCGGTAATCTCATTGCCGGATTATATGCAGGCGAATTTGATAAGACTGCCATTGAAGCCAATCCTCATATGCTGGTAGATCTGTTTGGCTACTGCGCGAAGATCATGCTTGGAGCAGGTTTGCTGCTACTTGTTTTATATAAGCCTATACGTAAGCTGATGGGCAACGGCAATTAATAATTCAAATGATCTTCAATTATTAACCTAACCTATGGAAGTCAATAAAGTTTTTAAACCATTTATTTCTGCAGATCAAAACATCGCTGAATTCACGGTGAAGTCAGTGCTCTTTGGTTGTCTTTTCGGTGTGCTGTTCGGGTCTTCTACTGTTTATCTGGCTCTCAAAGCAGGGCTAACGGTAACGGCATCAATACCCATTGCAGTCATTGCTATCACACTGGGAAGAAAATTCCTGAATACCACTATTCTTGAAAACAACATCATACAGACTACCGGCTCTGCCGGAGAGTCCATAGCTGCGGGTGTAGCGTTTACATTGCCGGCATTTGTCTTTTTATCTCCAGGCGAAAACGGTGTGAGTGTGGGCGAGCATTACTTTGATTATCTCACCATACTTATTCTTGCTGCTTTTGGTGGTATGCTTGGTACCATGATGATGATACCGCTGCGCAGATCGTTGATCGTAAAAGAACACGGCACATTACCTTACCCGGAAGGAACAGCCTGCGCTTCCGTTTTACAAGCAGGAGAGAAGGGCGGAGTGTTTGCACAGACCGCTTTCATCGGTATGGGGGTGGCACTGGGTTATGCATTATTGCAAAAGATCTTTCATGTGATTGCCGAAACACCAGCCTTTGTTACCAACCAGGTAAATAAGTTCTGGCCATCGGCTACTATCAATGGTGAGATTACACCTGAGTATTTAGGCGTTGGTTACATCATCGGGCCACGCATCTCCGGAGTACTCGTTGCTGGTTCCGTATTAGCATGGTGGGCAATTATTCCATTGCTGAGTACACTCGTTCCACCTGAAGCGATTGCCTTGCAGCTGACTAAAGTCGGTTACCTGAAAGACATTGCTGTAGCTGGGGGAAAAGGTGGATGGGATCCGGTAACTAAGACCTTCGCTAACTTTTCAACAGCGTTGTATTTCGCCTACATACGCCAGATAGGAGCAGGTGCTGTGGCGGCAGGTGGTTTGATCACCTTAATAAAAACCATTCCTACTATTGTGGATTCATTTCGTAAGAGCATCGGCTCATTGAAAGAAAAAGGTGAAGCAGGCGTGCTTCGTACTGAACGTGATCTTTCCTTCAAAGTAGTCATCTTTGGAAGCATTGCATTGGTGTTCCTCACTACTGTTCTTCCTACTATTCCCGGTGATGGATTCCTGCAAAAGTTTCTGATCGGAATCCTGGTAGTTGTATTTGGATTCTTCTTTGTAACGGTATCAAGCCGCATTGTAGGTTTGGTTGGAACAAGTAACAATCCCATTTCAGGTATGACTATCGCTACGTTGATGGGCACCTGTTTAATCTTTACCAGTGTAGGTTGGTCAGGTAAATTCTACGAGCCACTGGCTATTGTCGTAGGGGGCATGATCTGTATTGCTGCCGCCAATGCAGGTGGTACTTCACAGGATTTGAAAACAGGATACATCATCGGTGCTACGCCGAAGTACCAGCAGCTTGCTCTTTTCATTGGAGCCATTGTTTCATCCATTGCTATCGGTGTGGTCGTACAATTACTAGATACTCCTACTCCGGAAATGGTAAAGCAAGGGTTAACACATGCCATAGGAAGTGATCTTTATCCCGCACCTCAGGCCACGTTAATGGCCACACTGGCACGAGGCATTCTTTCTTTCAATCTCGACTGGCAATTCGTAATGGTCGGTTTCTTTATCGCTGTTACGATGGAGCTATGTGGTATCAAAGCATTGGCTTTCGCGATAGGATTATACCTTCCTCTGGCAACCACACTTCCTATTTTCGCAGGTGGTGCATTGAAAGGTATTATCGATTGGAGAGCAGAGAAGAAAGGTGAGAAAGCGGAAGAGGATGAATTGAGCCGAGGAAGCTTGTTCGCAACAGGATTGATTGCTGGAGGTGCATTAACAGGTGTGATTGTAGCCATACTCATGGTGTTCTTCGCTGATAGTATGGATAAACTTAACGTAGAACATGCATTAACTTCTGCAATGGGAGCTGACGGATATCAACTGCTTGGCGTTGCTGCATTTGCTGCGATGGGAATGATCTTGTATCGTCTTGCGGTAAAGAAGTAAAAACATAGGTGTTATTAAGTTCTGATGACAAAGACGCCTGAGTAATAGCGATGATACGATAAGAAAGAACCGATTAACAGATGAAATGTCTTATTGCAATTCGAATAAACTAAAAATTAATCACCCTGCATTATTAATAACCAAAAACTACTTACCATTTACAAACTCCATCAATAAAAGAAGATCGTTTTCCTTGTCGAAGTCGGTCTTCTTATTTTTCAGATAACCCTGCAGATCTGTTTTCTTTTCCGGAAGTAGTTTCATAAGAGAAGACTTGTTGGCTTTTACGATTTTCTTTTCACTATCCATAAAGAAAAAAGCGACCGACTTGGTGTATGTTACATCCTGATTCTTCGTCATGCCCGCTGTAGTCCCTGGTACTTTACGTAAGGCCACTACAGACGCAGAGCTGGAAACATCACCATACCCATTACTTCCCGTTACATCGCGCTGGGTAAACAAAAATGATTGCTTACGAAGGAGCTTGATCGTATCGTTACCCGCAAGTATTTCAAAGAAGCCTTTGCTGGTATCGTGATGAAAAATATCTTTCCCTATCTCCGCATATAAAAAGACATTCTCATTGTTCACAAAAAGGGTGTCACCTTTCTTATCTATAAACATCATTTCGTCAAACAGAAAGTTGTAGTTCAGCCGCATCAGGCTGGAAGATTTACCTGAAGGGAAAAACAAATGCCCTTCCTGGTAGTGATCGTACCGGCACATTTCCCCCATGGGTATCACTTTACTGATGTCTTCACCCGCTTTTACTTTAAAGGTCTTTGCCTCCTGGCAAAAGGAGGTAATTGTAATAGAAGCAAACAACAGGATATTCATCAACCTGATTAAATTCCTGTCAGGGAGGAAGGCGCTGTGAGTTTTCATAATTGAATTTAAATATTTTATTATTCTGGTGAAATAAATAGCATAACTA
>NNBV01000755.1_pt1 | contig 10248 bp, 8 predicted proteins | sample 1173771 | NCBI WGS metagenome assembly NNBV01 (sample SAMN07173938, study PRJNA388173) | plant metagenome | isolation source: symbiotic tissue sample KVS11 | place: Norway: Troms, Kvaloya island
GCATCTGTACGCCCCCACAATTTATTTAAACTCGCACCCTTGACAACCTCTTTAACGAGAGTAAGGGTGATTAAAGGTTTCCCAAGCAGCAATTGCCGCCTTTTGCAGGCGAAAACTGAAATCTACTATGTCTTTCATCAATAAGTGCCAGTTTCTCTCGGCTTCATCCTGAATTACTGCCCAAGAATCTTCTAAGCGATCGCGTCCCATCAGTTTCCTTCCTTCAGCTAATTCCCGTGCTTGACGCACAACTTTCAAATATGTCTCACGGGTGAGAGTCCCTGCGGAATCAGCCTCAGCTTGAGCGCGTCTTCTTAGCGCCTCAATCAGCGCTTTGGTTTCACGCTTCACTTCATCAGTTTCGCCAGCCATTTCTGTTTCTACTAATTCGTCGGTTTCAGAACTGATTTCTACAATTACGATAGATTCGGTAGATTGAATTACCGTGGTTTCAATTGATTCAATATTGTTGGAATTCATACTTTAAACATCCTTAATTGCAAAGCTTACTCTCGAATAAGAATTACACCCCTTAATAGTCATTCGTCATAACTGATTTCACGAAAGACAAATGACAAATGACAAATGACAAATGACAAATTAATAAACTTTTGTTGGCAGTTGTTGCTCTAATTTCAACAATGCTGCAACTCGCGCCTCTGTAGCAGGGTGACTAGAGAACAAGTTACCCAAAAACTGTCCAGAGATGGAATTAATAATTAATAACGGCTCATAAGCTGGATTGACATTTAAAGGCATCTGCTTTGCTGAGGCTTCTAGCCGTTGTAGCGCTCTAGCTAAGGCGCGGGGATTACCAGTTAATCTAGCAGAACCTGCATCAGCAGAGAATTCTCGTGTGCGCGAAATTGCTAACTGAATGATTGTTGCAGCCACCGGCGCAAGCATTACTGTTAATAAAACACCCAAAGGATTTCCACCTCTGTTGTCATTTCGTGAACCACCGCCAAACCATAGACTGTAACTAACCATTTGCGCGAGGAATGAGATAGCACCAGCAACAGTAGCAGCAACGGCTTGTGTCAAGGTATCACGATTAATAATGTGGGTCAGTTCGTGAGCGATAACGCCTTCGAGTTCATCCTCTGGCAATATATTCAAAATACCTTCGGTGACAGCCACAGCAGCGTGTTCGGGATCTCGTCCTGTAGCGAAGGCGTTAGCACCTTGGCTAGGAACTATGTAAACTCTAGGCATGGGAATATTGGCGCGATCGCTCAATTTTTGCACCATCCGATAAAGTCCTGGTGCTTCACTTTCACTCACAGGCTGGGCGCGGTATACTGCCAGCGCAATCTTATCTGATTGATACCAGGAAAAGAGGTTTGTTGCTGCTGCTAACCCAATCCCGATAATCAACCCACTATAACCGCCAATTACCCAGTAACTAATTGCGATCAAAAGACCACTTAGTGCAGCTAGCAAAGCAACCGTTTTCAATTGATTTGTCATGTTTTCGCTCTCCTGCAAATGCTGTGTAAATTTTTCAGAAAACAGCATTACTTTAGCTACATTTTGATTCTATCCAGCTAAACTTAGATATATGGTACAGAAAACCTATCAAAGAAGTACGGTTTTCCTACTTAACTTTTATAAATACTAATTTAGTTATTTTTAATACTTATCTTTTAGTCATTTAATTCATATAAATAGATACCAAAAAAGGCATCTATCTAGAGGAATAAATTGTTTATCCAGATAGAAATTATAAGTGCGATCGCAATTAATTGAAATACAGTTATTTATATAGGTTCTGTACCTATCCCTTGTGCTTGATATACCTGTTCGGTAAATAGCTGAAAATCTAATTCACACGCCTTCAAAGCTTCAATAGCTTGGGAGTATCCTTGTGCATCAAACAAATCGCGATCGCGGATTTTTGGCAACCAAGAACGTAGTTTAGTTAGTTCTTCCTCATTCTCTTCCAGTTCTGCAAAAGTGAGGTTACTTATTTTCCGTTCCTCGCTCAATTCGCTATGTAAATCCCGACATTGCCCCAAAAACTCGTGATATTCTTGGTCTGCCTGCTGTTGGAAACGCTCTACCAATATAGCGTTTTGCTCAGGCTGATCAATCCAAATAGTGAATAAATCTGCTTCACCGCCACCTGTTGTAATGTCTGCTTTCAACTCTTCCAAATGACTCTGCAAGTCTTCCCGCTTTGGTAGCACGCACACTGATTGCTGTAGGTAAAGTGCGCCCCAACCCTTGAGTTTACGCCAAACATATACCCGTTGCGTCGAAGGCTGTGCGGGTACTTTGTACACCAATAAGTTCCAACACTTTCTATCCATAGATTGATTGTAACAGGTGTTGCATTAAATTTATTTTCTTGCTAATCTACTCATGAAACATCTGTTGCATTTCAGAAAAATTATGAGTCTGCCAGTTAGAGAAACAGGAAATATGCAACTACAAAACAAATTTTTTCAGACAATTCCCCGCACCGTTTGGGTGTTGGGCTTGGTCAGTCTGCTGACAGATATTAGTTCCGAGATGATTAATTCTCTGTTGCCCTTGTTTCTAGTATCAGTTTTAGGGGCGAATATCTTAACTGTTGGCATCATCGAAGGCATTGCGGAAGCGACAGCTTCAATTTTAAAAATCTTTTCAGGAGTATTGAGTGATTACCTGGGACATCGTAAGGGATTAGCGGTGTTTGGGTACGGGTTATCTACCTTTGTAAAACCTCTATTCGCTGTGGCTACCAGTCCAACTGGGGTGTTAATAGCTCGATTTGGCGATCGCATTGGCAAAGGTATTCGGGTAGCTCCCCGTGATGCTTTAGTTGCCGATTCTACTAACCCAGAGGTACGCGGTGCAGCTTATGGATTACGTCAATCCCTCGATACTATCGGAGCATTTTTAGGGCCTTTGGCAGCATTTGCCCTGATGGCTGCTTCTGAAAACAACTTCCGCCTCATTTTTTGGCTAGCACTCATCCCTGGATTTTTCGCAGTGGCTTTATTAGCAGTGGGAGTGCGCGAACCAACAATAAATAAAACTGAAGGAAACCGAAGCAACCCTCTGCAATGGGAAGTTTTACGCAGTTTGGGAAAAGGATATTGGGTACTTGTAGCAGTGGCGCTGCTATTCAATTTAGGTAACTCCAGCAATGCTTTTTTGTTGCTGCGAGCCGAGCAAACAGGTATTTCTGCCTCACTCATCCCGTTGACATTAATGGTGATGAATATCGCTTACTCATTCAGCGCCTACCCATTAGGAATACTTTCCGATCGCGTGGGTAAATTTGGGCTACTGGTAGGCGGATTTCTCCTATACGCCTTAGTATATCTGGGCTTTGCCTTCGTACAAGCACCTTGGCAAGCCTGGGGATTGTTTGCCCTTTATGGTCTGCATCTGGGAATGAGTAAAGGATTGCTATTGGCGCTAGTGGCAAATAGTATCCCTGCAAATCTGCGCGGCACTGCTTTTGGATTCCTCAACTTAGCCGTAGGATTAGCGCTTCTACCCGCTAGCTTACTAGCTGGTGGCTTGTGGCAAACACTCGGAGCAGAGGCAACATTTATCGTTGGGAGTTTGTTTGCGATCGCTGCTGTATTATTGCTGGTAATTAATAGAAAAAAATATTCGCAAATATAAGTAAGACTTACGCAAAATATCTTTCAATCTCTCATTTCTCTGTGGTAGCCTGCGGCAAGCCGTACCACTTCGTGGAAGCAAGCTACGCGTAGCGTCTCGTAGAGAAGCGTCTACATTATTCTAATTCTCAACAGATGATTTCAAGCGGGCTGTAACTCTTAATTTACTCAGTCTTCGTACTAGTAATAGAGCTTGTTGTTTATATAATGCTACTGGTAGCTGCCCAGGCAAATTATGCATCAACTCTCTAGCTGTGCCAATATTACATCCTGATATTATACTTATTTCATTTGCACCATCAAAAATAGCATCTTGAGCTAAAACTTTATCAACCTGTACTTGCCAAATTCGAGGAAACATTTCGCCTCGCTCAATCCTCTGAAGGCTATTACTATTTGCCAGAACAATCAGGCGATCGCCAACAGCAAGTTTTGTATGATCAGAAGGCATTAACTTAACAGGCGATCGTCTGAGGCTTTGATATAAAATTGGCACAACTCCATAACCATAAGCAACCTCAGCCAATAGTAATCCATTCAGTGTATCTCCAGCCTCAATCATGTACTCCACTACCAAAATAGTTTGAGTATCGAAGTTAAACAAGCTGAGAATATTTTCTCCAAAAGCCGCAGCAGCAAAAACTTCTGCTGAAATAGCAGAGGTGCAAATAACTTGAGCATAAGGAAATAATCGTGCTACATTATCACGAAAGTATCGGTCGTAAGTCCGAATGACGACACGAGTTGTAGGACTCTGAGAATGTACCATCAAAGCTATTTCCAAATTCTCCATGTCATCGTCCGAAACTACAACGACACTTTTACTATTAGCTAGATTCACCTTACCTAAAGCATCAGCAATATTATCAATAATTAGTGGTATTTTGTTGAGAAAGTCTGCATTGAGTGCTGTGCTGCTAATACCTACCAAAGGTTGCTTGAATTCTTGTAACAAAGCCGCGACTCGCTGACCAACTCTATTTAATCCAATAAGTACAACATGGTCTTTTTGGGGGATTGATGGCTGGTAACTATTGAAAAACTGGAACCTTGAACTTAACAGAGCATCAGTTAACAATGCATACAACACCCCAACAAAACCTATACCAATTAAAGTTAGTCCAAGGCTAAACAATCGCAACCATCCCGGCATATTTTGAGCTTGCTCTGGCGGCGTTTTAAAATTAATACCGCCAAATAAATCTCCATATCCTCCTAAAAGTAAGACAGCAGTAGCATAAAATGCTTCTATTACATTACTTTCAGGATAATTTAAGATATAGATGAATGTTCCAAAACACCAGAGGAAAAGTACTGTCATTCCACAGATAATTGCCACCCGTAAACTCTGATAACGATGGGATGTTTGGAACAAATGTGTAATTTTCTGTTTGAAATTATTCCATTTTCTGCCTAATACAATCTCTTGCCATAACTGTTGCCAGTTGTATTTACGCACAGTAGCAATTTGTTTTAAACTTTTAAGCTGCTCTGTAACTTCGATATAAATAATCGTATCACCTGGGTTTAATGTCGCCTCTGGTTCCCACTGATGAAATTCTTTAGGCAAAGGAGATGAATCATTAGCGTAATTTAATACCCGACGATATAAGGTATTTAATTCATGTATATGCCATTTATTGGCCCAGTTATCACTTATTTGTATCTGACGCTTTACTACCCGAAATTGGCGTTCTTCCAGTTGAAAATATCCAAGATTGTCATCTCCAAGGGCTGCAAGAGCAAAGCCAGAAGCGGAAATTTGATTTGGCTCAAAGGCAATAAAATTACCAAGGGTCTGACTTAACAGTTCATTGAGATTTTGTTTGTCAGAACGTACAACCAGGCGAACTTGAGGATTTAAAAGCCTTGCTGCAAAGGCAGCTTCTATATTTACCCGTTCATTACCAGTTACTAAAAGTACAGTTCTACACTGAGAAATATTTGCCTGTTCTAAAACACTTGTTTGACGACAATCTCCAATGAATAAATTTTCTAATAAACTTAATAAATTTGGTATTTCCAAATGTTGGGGTTGTTCTTGATCAATAGCATTAACAACAGCACCATACTCCTTTAGGACTGCAACACAATGCTGACCCAAACTTCCTAGCCCACAAACTAAAAACTGATCTAGTTTTGTTTGAGAATCTTTAATAGGCTGGTAATTACTTTCTGATGATGGCACCATATAACACCACCAATGGTACACATTATCTACCTAATATTATTTATATCCTAGATTACTAAGGATATTGACGAACAGCAAAATGGTATTATTAATTTAATTAAATCATTAACGGCGATGGAACTCGCCAAAACCGCTTTTCCAGCGCGATAAACTCTTATCTGGAAGGCTGATGGTTCCTACTTTCCTTGCTTACTGCGGGAGAGTAGGGCTTGGCTAAATGCATTACCTGACTCCCCTGTAGAAAGTATCTGTCTACAAATCGCACTTCAAGGAGTCATGGAATGCTAGCCAGTGTATTGTGGATTTTAATGATGGGCTTTTTTGTCGGTCAACTTGCCCGTCGTTTAGGTGCTCCGCCTTTAATTGGCATGATTTTAGTGGGGATTATTCTTGGCCCCCAAGTTCGGAATCTCATCAGTTCAGATGTGCTGGGTGCTGCTGATGAGTTAAGAACTTTGGCGGTAATGATTATTTTAATGAAAGCCGGATTGGGTTTAGATAGAGAAAAACTGGCTCAACAGGGAACAGTGGCGCTACGCTTGGGATTTTTGCCAGCAGCAACAGAAGCGATCGCGATCGCGATTACCGCTATGGTAATTTTTAAGTTTAACTTTCCCACTGGATTACTTCTGGGCTGTGTGATTGGTGCTGAATCTCCGGCGGTAATCGTCCCAGGAATGCTTAGACTTAAAAGTTTAGGTTGGGGTGTCACTAAAGGAATTCCCGATACAATTTTAACTGGTAGTGCCTTATCAGATGTGCTGCTATTACTAGTTTTTAGCCTACTGCTAAGTTTCTTAGGTGATGGAGGTGTTGAGCAGATTGTCCTACCTGGAGGATTCACTTTGACTGCTCTCCAACTGTTGCCGTTCCAAATTCTCATGCAAATATTGCTGGGAGTATTGTTTGGCTATTTAGCAGCTAGTTTATTAGTTTCACTATTAACCAAACAAAACTGGACTCAGAATGCTGTTCAAGATACTATGATTGCTGCCAGTTTAGCCTTATTTTTGGTAATTGTTGCTCATGCCTTACCTTACTTTTCTGGTTATTTAGCAGCAATGGCTATGGGATTTTTCTTAATTGAATTAGATGCTCCCTTAGCCCGAAGATTGCGGGGCGGATTTGATAGTTTATGGATAGTAGCTGAGATTTTTTTATTTGTCTTGTTAGGGGCAACTATTCAACTGCAAGTATTAGAGAAGATTCTGTTACCTGGCATTGTAATTCTGGCAATTGGTTTACTGATCGGTCGGATGCTGGGCTGGTATCTCTCAACTTTGGGCAGTAATTGGAATTGGCGAGAAAGATTATTTCTGCTACCAGGAAACTCAGCAAAAGCCACAGTCCAAGCTGCTATTGGGGCAATACCCCTTTCCCAAGGAATTGCTGGAGGAGAGATAATTTTAGCGATCGCAGCTCTATCAATTTTAATCACTGCACCGTTAGGCGCTTGGGCAACTATGACCTTTGCACCTAAATTGCTCACAAAAGGCGAAGTTGACCCCACCAAAGTCACAGTTGCTAATCGTACCTTGTTATTAGCAGCCGTGGATACATCAAGTTTAGCCACAGAAGTTTTAACCAAAGTGGCAGATTTAGCACGCCGCAGTAACGGGGGAGCGATAGTTTTGCATATAGCGAACACCTCAAACCAGCAAGATATCCAACAAATAAAAGAACAAAGCAAACAGTTGTTATCTGATATCAGGTATGAATTTTTGACTGTTACAGGCGCAATACCAGAAGAAATTATTCGCATTGCGGAGGAGTATCGTGTCACTGCGATCGTTATGGGAAAACGCGGACATCAACCTTGGGAGCAAGTGCTAATTGGCTCGGTTTCACAAGCAGTTTTAGAAGCCAGCCCAATACCTATAATCTTGCTAGAAAACCGTCAGCATAATGAAATTTTGGATTTTAGATTTTAAATTAAAAAACAAATCTCAAATAGAGTGATTTTGGAATTTCATGAAAAACCTGCGTCATTTTGAACCGTTTATTGCATTACCACACCTAATTAAATGGTTGCCAATTTCCGTTATAGTTGGCATTCTTGCTGGAACGGCTTCTGCGATTCTTTTAGCATCATTAGAATGGGCAACTGATTGGCGAGAATCGCATCGATGGATTATTGCCTTGCTACCCCTTGGTGGCTTCTTAAGTGGTTGGATTTATCATCAGTTCGGTCAGGCTGTAGAAGCCGGAAATAACCTTTTACTTGAAGAAATCCATAACCCCAAAAATATTATTCCCTTTCGGATGGCTCCTCTTGTTTTGCTAGGAACAGACCTTACACATTTATTTGGAGGTTCTGCCGGTCGTGAAGGCACAGCATTGCAAATGGGTGCTTCTTTGGCAGATCAGTTGACTAAAATATTACATTTCAAAGGAGCTAATCGGCGAATTTTATTAACAGCAGGTATCAGTGGAGGATTTGCTTCAGTTTTCGGTACTCCCTTAGCTGGAACTGTATTTGGTCTAGAAGTTTTAGCTATTGGTAAAATTCATTATGATGCTCTTTTTCCTTCTTTAATCGCTGCGATCGTTGGTAATCAAGTCACCTTACTATTCGGTTTGCATCATACCGCATACAGACATGCTCCGTTAATACCGACGCTCACAATTTGGGGGCTGATTGCTGCAATTATTGCAGGTATAATCTTTGGAATTGTAGCGAGATTCTTTGCTAAAGTAACTCACAAAATTAGTCATTTCTTTAAAACCAAAATATCTTATCCTCCAATGCGTCCTTTAATAGGTGGTGCGATAATAGCAGCAATTGTTGGATTGAGTGGTACAACCAAGTACATTGGGCTTGGCATCCCAACTATCGTTGATTCTTTCTACATTCAGCTACCTCCTTGGGATTTTGCTGCCAAATTAGGTTTAACTGCTTTAACTTTAGGAGCAGGTTTTAAAGGAGGAGAAGTTACCCCTTTATTTTTTATTGGTGCAACTTTAGGTAATGCTTTGTCGTTACTTTTGGCATTACCTGCACCACTATTAGCCGGAATGGGATTTGTGGGTGTATTTGCAGGTGCAGCAAATACACCTTTAGCATCGACTCTAATGGGAATTGAATTATTTGGTCTGGAATCAGGTGGATTTATTGCTATTGGCTGTGTAGTGAGCTATTTATTTTCAGGTCATTCAGGAATTTACTCTGCACAACGGATTGGGTTGAGTAAATATTCTGCTGTCTATTTAGAAGAAGGGGTGACTTTGGCTAATTATGGGCGAGAAAAAGTGGAACCGAAAATTGATTTATCTGATGATAGCGAAGAAGGAGAAAGAAGAGATGCTTAACTGAACTGTATTGTTCTATATTCAGAATTATGAATTATGAATCCTATATTCTTCTTCAATCGGCACTTTAAACGAATTGAGATATTCTTGTTTGTTCTAATGTTAAAGCGGCAATTGCGGAGGTTCAGCGTTAAACCATTTATGGTAAATTTTTTTATAAGTGCCATTGGATAACAAAGTCGCTATACCTTTGTTAATTGCATCCAGATGTGGGGAGCCTTTAGGTGTAGCAATCCCGTAGTATTCTTCAGTGAGTAGATTGGCAACAACTCTGATGCCTTTGAGTTTGCCATTTTTAATTGCATATAAAGTAGCGAAAGCATCGCTAACTACAGCGTCAACATTGCCATTGAGTAAGTCTTGGAAAAATTCTGCCCCAGAATTAAAGGTACTAATTTTGGCGTTGGGGATGGTTTTGGCAAAATCTGCCCCAGTGGAACCAATTTGTACGGCAATTTTTTGACCTTTGAGACTTTTAAAGTCTCTGATATTTTGGTTGTCTTCGCGGACAGCGATCGCTAGTCCGGCTTTAAAATAAGGTCGTGAAAATGCAATTGTTTTCAGGCGTTCGGCGGTAATCGTAATCCCACTAATTGCTGCATCAACTCTTTTGGCTTGCAAAGTCGATATCATCCCATCAAAGGGCAGACTTTCAAACTGGACTGCAAAACCTGCTACTTTAGCCAACGCATTCATCAAATCAATATCAAAACCTTCTAAGTTTCCACCAGCCTTTTGAAATTCAAAAGGGACAAAGGTGGGATCTGTCGCCACCTTCAGAGGTTTAGCATCTGGGTTAGTAGTGGGATAGAAACTTTGACAGGCAATAATCAGTAGCAGACAGCCTAAGCTTAGAATTAGCTGTTGCCACTTAAAGTTAAGTGATTTCACTATAGTAATTCCGTTCTATCAGTCAATATTTACGATATTTGTCATGATGTTATAAGAAAGAATACATCCGTCTGACTTTTTGCTAATTGCCTTTTTGTGTGTTCCGTATTCTGATTCTCAATTTTAAATTGCTTATGGCTTCTACCACTTCTGCTTATCGAATTACTGATTTATTCGCCGAACGAGCGAGAAATCTCACACCACCAACCTATGGTACAGAGTTAACCAAAATCATCA
>NNBV01000390.1_pt1 | contig 10239 bp, 5 predicted proteins | sample 1173771 | NCBI WGS metagenome assembly NNBV01 (sample SAMN07173938, study PRJNA388173) | plant metagenome | isolation source: symbiotic tissue sample KVS11 | place: Norway: Troms, Kvaloya island
GCCCCCTGCCCCCTGCCCCCTGCCTCCCCTCCACTTCCAAATCAACGGGGTTTTGCAATACATCATCAAGGCGGTTTAAATCAGCTTCTAAATCTTGGAGTGTACTGCCGAAATTAACGAGGCTATTAACTGGCTCTAAGAAGCTCAGTGTTAGACTTTGGTAGGCAACCAGCATCCCGATGCTGAGATTGCCCTTCATTACTTGTAAACCACCAACCAGCAAAATAGAAGCTGTGGTTAGGGCTGTCAAAATTGTAGGTAATGTGGTGAGAATTTGAGTTTGTAAACCTAATTGTTGTTGGGCGTTCATGGCTTTAGCATAATAACCCGCAAACCGAGCAAATAAATCTGACTCCAGCCCTGAAGCTTTGATAGTTTCTATGGTTTGGATGCCGCTAATCGTTACTCCACCCACCTTGCCATATTCTTGAGCTAGGCGCATATTTGTATCTACACGAGTTTGCGATAAAAATAATAGGGCGAGAATGTTGATTAAAGCAAAACCAACTGCGATCGCACTCAGCAATTGGTCATACTGAATCATAATCAGCAGGTAAAATATCATCATCACCGCATCAATTACTGTGGTTGCCAAAGACCCTGAGAGTACTTCTGCCACCCGGTCATTCAGTTGCACCCGGCTACTAATTTCCCCAGCAAACCGTTGGTCATAAAACCCAATTGGCAATCGCAGGATATGCCAGAGAAATTGTCCTGATGTGCTGACTGACAACTTAACCATTAATCGCCGCAGGTAGGTAAGCCGCAGTCTAGCAAGGAATGCCCGCAATAAAGTAGTAATTAGCATTCCTAACAGCAAAGGTCGTAACCAATCTTGTCGGTCTTGGATTAAAATCTCATCGATAAATACCTGAGAAAAGGCTGGTACAGCTAACCGAGGCAGTGTTAGCAATAACCCCGCAAGCAAGCAAAATAAGATAGTAACTCGTGAGTTTTGTAAGCGGCTACTTAAAGCAGAGACAATGTGATTTTTTTTGCCTCCCTTCTGAAAATCCGCTCCTGGTTCCATTGTCAGCACAACACCCGTGTATGCGCGATCAAACTCTTCCCAACTCACTGTTCTCCGACCATTGGCAGGATCATTGAGGTAGACGCGTTTTTTGCTATATCCTTCTACTACGAGAAAATGGTTAAAATTCCAAAAGGCAATGTAGGGGAGACGGGTAGTTTTGACGTTTTCCAGAGACAGTTTTAAACCTTTAGCATTGAGTCCATAGTTTTTGGCAGCTTTGAGGATATTAAAAGCTTTACTCCCATCCCGCGAAACACCGCATTCTTCACGCAGTTTAGCCAGTGGCACAATCCGGCCGTAATAGCTAAGAATTATTCCTAAAGCAGCCGCACCACATTCGACCGCTTCCATTTGCAAGAGTGTAGAAGTGCGGACACGGTTTGGTTTAAATTGTGAAAATAGAGGGGAAACGGCCATTTTAAACTTTGTTTTCTAATTGAGAATTTTAAATATTCTTATACCAATTCAATTAATAATTGCAACAGATCCTTGGGTAAAGACGCGATGAATCGCGTCTCTACAAATGGTCTATTTGTCGCATTCTTTTTCCAAATTAGTATTACTTCTGCCTCCTTAATAAATTCCCGTCCAAGAGCGTAGCATAGGAATAATATAAGAAATCGGTGCTTTTTCTCCAACTTTTACTTGAACTGATGTAGTTGTGCCAGAGGATATTTTTAAGGCTGGGCCATCAGAGGATGACCATTTATAACCACTGACTGATGTCGGGTTTTCTTTAAGTTGGACAAAAGCTTGCACCTGACCTTCACCTTTACCCGCAAGACTGGCGGCAATTTCTTTGTTACCAACGATCGCTGTAATATCTTGTGTACTTACTGGAAATGAAGAAATATCTGCGATCGTTCCGACAATGCCACCTTCGCGCTCACGTTTAGCAAAACTGGGAGTCACCTGTACAGACATCCCCGGCTTGATTTGCTTACCATCTTTATTCGCAAAGTATACAAGACTCATAAGTTTTGAATTTGGCTGTTCAGCCTCAATTGACCCCAAGCGACTACCCGGATTCATCATTTGTCCAGGGACAGCGCTCAGTTCGAGAATGTGACCATTATATTTGCTAATAATTCTACTATCTTGAGATAGTTGTAGTTCTAATTGGGCAATGCGGCGCTTTACTTCCCGAATTTGATTGCTTTTATCAATTGATTGCTTTAAGTCTTGTTCGCGTAATTTAGTATTTTGAGTATTAATATCTTTAATTTTGGTTTTAATTTCGTCAATTCTATTAAGATTTTCCAGATATTCTCGTTGCGTTGTTGTTTCTTGGATTTCCAGATCCTTTAGTTGCACGTCAATATTCGACAGTTCACTTTGAGTATTAAAATATTCTTGTTCGGCTTGCACGAGCATATCTTGGCTGATGACGTGCTGCTCAAAAAGCTGACGACGGTTATCAACCCGACCTTTGAGAGTTTTGAGTAAGTAATTAATTTGTTGTTTGCGGGAATTAATGCTTTGGCGTTTTTGCGCGATCGCTCTTTGGGTTTGATCCCGTAACTTGGGTGCATCTTGCTCTCGGCGCAGATTATTTTCCAAATCCAGTTTTTGCTGCCCAAGGGTGATAATTTGTTGGTCAATCAGCAGCTTTTGTAGCCTGTCAGTTTCTTGATTCTGGGTTTGCAGTTGTTGCAACTTTATCTGCTCTTGCTGTAGTTGCTGCTTCAGTGCTGATTGGTCGATTATCCCTAGTACATCACCTTGTTTAATAATATCCCCCGCCTTTACCTTGAGAGTTAGTAATGGGCCAGAACTGGGTGCTTGAAATTCCACAACATGGTGCGGTTTAATCAAGATACCTTGGCCTGTGACGGTGAGAGGAATTCTGCCGAACACACTCCAAACGCCAGCCACAGCAACTACAAAACTCATGGCAGATAAAGTCAACCAAGCTTGAGGCTTAACCACATTTATCGCTTGATCCAGTTGTTCTGGTGAAGATAAGCGTTCTAGAGCTTCTTGGCGATAGATGTGGCTGTGTTTTAGTTGCATTGTTCTCCTTCTTCCTGAAAGCACCCAGAACCTTAAGACTTCTAGACTTTTAAGATTAAGGTGCGATCGGGGAGAACTAGGGGAGAAATAAAGGAAGCGATCGCTTCTAAGCTAAAAATCTTTTAATTTGCATCCTCCAAAAAATAAATCTCTTGTGGGGTGGGCATCTTGCCCGCGCCCTAGTTGTGCAAATTAAATGCGCGACAGCTTACTGCTTCAACAAAGCACAAACATCACCAATACCTTCCACTCCTTTTCCCTTTAACCGAGCAGTATTGAGCCAAGTTTACAAAGTTTACTTAAGTCAAATTTCTGATGTCAAAGGCAAGCAGATGGTGAAACAAGTTCTACCTGGCTGCGACTCAAATGAAAGTGTACCGTGATGGCGATTCTCTACAATCCGGCGAGTAGTTTCTAAACCCAATCCCGATCCATGCCCGACTGACTTGGTGGTAAAGAAGGGTTCAAAAATGCGCGTTTTTATTTCAAGTGGAATTCCACTGCCTGAGTCGATGATGTCAATATGGGCAAAGCGATCGCAATGGTATGTTGTAATTTCCAGCAGTCCCTTAGCATCCATTGCATCAATGGCGTTGTCAATTAAGTTTGTCCACACCTGATTCAGTTCGCTGCCATAGGCAAAGATTTTTGGAAGACCTCGATCGTAATTGCGTTGCACTTGGACACCGCACTTGAGTTTATGAGCAAACAATCGCAAGGTATCTTCCAAGCCTTGATGTATATCTACTTCTTGCTGAGTGCCTTGATCGAGGTAAGAATAAGACTTCATCGCTTGCACAAGTTCGGAAATCCTCTCAGAGCCTCGCAAACCATGTTTAATCATTGACATGACTTCAAAGGAAAGCGCTAGCCAGTGCAATCCCATTTCTCGCAATTCCGTGTTGTCGTTGCGCCAACGTTCCATTAATTGCTCTAGGCTTTCAACCTCAACACCACCTTCCGCTAAAGGTTCTGCCAATTTCCATGCTTGCTTCACACCATAATCTTCTAACCATTCCAGCAATATGGATTCGCGATCGCTTAGAGTCACCGGATCTAGGCGATTATTCAAAATCGCATCATAGCCTTGATCGCGTACTCTCAACCAGTGTTGAGTATGGGCTTCGTCAACATTGCGTTGCCCATAAACTAAGTTCATTCGTTGTAACTCTAGGATGGCGGCTGGCATTTCTCCTAAAGTCCGAACCAGGGCTGCGGCTGGGTTGTTGAGTTCATGAGCTAATCCGGCGGCAAGTGTCCCTAAAGCTGCCATCTTTTCCCGCCCACGAATGAAAGACTCTAGCCCCCGGACACGACTTTGCATAATTCGGAAGACCATCTGCTCAAAATCACGACATTCATGCAGCAGTGTACGAAAGTCTTCTCCCTTCACTTCATAAATGCGGCAATTTGTCAATGCCCGCATTGTCACAGGTGCAGGTTCGCCTGTGAGTACTGGAATTTCACCAAAAAAGGATGGGGCTTCATGTTGCCCGATGGGAATTTCAACTCCTTCACTGCGGCGAGTGATCTTGATTTTACCTTTGACTAAGATAAATAAGCGACATACAGGATCTCCCTCATGGGACAACACTTCTCCAGCAGAAAGTTCAACTGTTTGAGCGCGATCGCAAACCCACTGTAATCGCTCTTTGGGAAGCTGTTGAAACGCGTCTAAGTTGACTAATTCCTCAATACATAACATTAATGAACCTCCTTGAGAGGGCCTACCATGTACACACAAGTCTTTTAAAGTTGCTGTGTAACGTAGGGTGGGTTAATTTTTGCGAGTCGATGCAACTAAGGTGCGGGTCGATGCAACTAAGGTGCGGGTCGATGCAACTAAGGTGCGGGTCGATGCAACTAAGGTGCGGGTCGATGCAACTAAGGTGCGGGTCGATGCAACTAAGGTGCGAGTCGATGCAACTAAGGTGCGAGTCGATGCAACTAAGGTGCAGGTCGATGCAACTAAGGTGCGGGTCGATGCAACTAAGGTGCGGGTCGATGCAACTAAGGTGCGAGTCGATGCAACTAAGGTGCGGGTCAAAAGACTTGTGTGTACACCTTAGTTGAGAGGGCAAGGGGGAGGGGTTGCAGATTTTACTTAAACAGCTTGGTATTTACCGCTTCACTTAAACATTACTTAGGTAGCGATGAACGAATTGAATAGCAATCGAACCTTCTCCCACACCGGATGCCACGCGCTTAATTGAGCCATAGCGGACATCTCCGGCTGCGAAGATGCCTGGAATGTTGGTTTCTAGCAAAAAAGGAGAGCGTTCCAAATTCCAACCACGAGGAGATTTGTCATTATGCACCAAGTCTGGCCCTGTGATGATAAACCCCTGAGGATCGCGTTGAATAACATCATCGAGCCAATCAGTTTTGGGGCTAGCACCGATGAAAATAAATAGCGATCGCGCTGCTACGGTTTCAGTTTGTCCAGTCTTGGCATGAGCAATCACAATTTCTTCTAAATGTTTCTCTCCCTTCACTTCCACGACGCTACAACCTGTACAAACTTGGATATTTTCAGTCGCGGCAATTTGGTCAATCAAGTATTGGGACATACTCAATGATAGTGACTCACCCCGCACCAACATAATCACTTTGCTGGCATACTTAGAAAAATGCATTGCTGCTTGTCCAGCAGAGTTTGCCCCGCCTACCAAGTAAACCTCTTCGTTGCTACAGGCGATCGCTTCAGTCATGGCAGCACCATAGTAAATTCCTGCCCCTGTAAGCTTTTCGGCTCCTGGAACCTTTAGCCAACGGTAGGAAACGCCGGTTGCAACTAAAAGTGCATGGCAACTAATCTCGCTCCCATCTGCTAATTGCAGAATCCGATAAGGATTTTCCAGCCTAACCCCAGTTACTACTTGAGGTGTGAGAATCTCTACCCCAAATCGCCGCGCTTGGGTGACTCCCCGCCTTGCCAAATCATTACCGCTCAAGCCAATAGGAAACCCCAAATAGTTCTCAATCCGCGAACTCGTACCGGCTTGTCCTCCTGGCGCTTCCCGCTCAATTAAGACAGTACTCAATCCTTCGGAAGCACCATAGACGGCGGCAGCCAGTCCAGCAGGGCCAGCACCCACGATCGCCAAATCATAAAATGGACGCTCTGCCTGAGTTTGCAGTCCAATTTTGGCAGCAATCTCTAAATTAGATGGTTGAATTAACCGAGAACCATCGGGAAACAGCACCAAGGGCAATTGTTGTCTACAATCAGCTTGGGCGTATTCCACCAATTTTGCTGCCTCAGGTTCCAGTTCAATATCTAACCACTTAAATGGAATCTGGTTACGTGCTAGGAAATCTTTAACCTGATGTGAAAAAGGCGACCAGCGATTACCAATGACTCGAATCCCTTCAAAGGGTGGACGGAATCCAGCTAGCCAGTCATCGAGCAAATCATCTAAAACCGGATATAGCTTCTCTTCTGGTGGATTCCAGGGCTTGAGTAAATAATAATCAAGTCTGGCACTATTAATTGATTTAATGGCAGCATCCGTATCTGCATAGGCCGTCAACAAGGCACGTTTGGCATCGGGAAAGATGTCTTTTGCCTGTTCTAGGAACTCTACACCTCCCATCTGGGGCATACGTTGATCTACCAAAAATAGGGCAACAGCTTCATTCCGTAATTTGAGTTGCTGCACCACATCCAGAGCGCTAATACCCGAATCTGCCCGAACAATACGGAAGCGATCGCCATATTGATGACGCAAGTCCCGTGACACTGCTTGCAGCACCTCTGGATCATCATCGACGGTTAAAATTGCTGGTTTCGCCATAATTACTGTTACTCAACAATTGCAGTGCCTAGCCGTTATCTTCAAAAATCTGTTGTCAAGATATCTTCTGTTTAACCAGTTGTTTTAAACGAAAGTATGCCTCTTCTGGTGTCAGAGGTTCGGATTGACTTTCATTAGGTATATAAAATACCCAAGTATCGGGAAAGTAATGTACCACAAAGCTGGGAATCAAACCCAAGCTCAATGCTTGCTTTCCAAGTTTTTCGGTTTGTTCCTCTAGACTCAGTTGGTCATGAAATACGTGTTCAGCCATACTGTTCATCTCCCTGCACATTATTGGACTCTGGAAGAAGGTTTAACACCAGTATTGCACTAATCAGCTTTAGGTGATTCACCATCAGTGTATAATCACGGTGAGAATAACGGGCTTTGCGATCGAGTGCGGCATTGAGGAGCGATCGCACTTGATCGGTGTAAGGTATTCTTTAGACCTGTAATGCTTGCTTGGTAGACAAACTTGGGGCGGGTGTATGCGATATATGGACAGTCTACTACGCCAATATCCCAATTTTTGCACGTAGATATTTTGACCACTTGCTCGAATTTGCGATCGCCTCTGGAGTTATAAAAGTCTATTTAACAGAGGGAAGCTTTAGTTCTATGCCTAATTTGCTCCCTATTTCTGTAATATTTAAGTTGAATTTAGTCAATGTTTAAATAGGTTCTATTTTATTGCCTTTTCAACTTCCTCGCAAATTTTCACCCAAGCTTGGTTACGTTCTCCCTTATTTAGAGTGTCGAGGGGTTTATTTGGAGGGTGAGCAGCTTGGTATTTTTCGATGTCGGTTTTTTTGTATGAGCTTGCACTAATTGGAATCCAAAAAATGGTTAATCCCTCTTGTTCGGCTGCGTTGAGTAAGGGGGGTAGCTCATGTCTGTCGATGAAATCAGAGCCTATAAAGTCAGGGCTGACTAGCAGGATAGCAACCTTAGCCGTGGCTAATGCTTTTTCAATCTCGGCTTTCCATTTTGCGCCAGGTTTGATTTTGGTGTCATCCCAAACGATCAAACCTTCTGCACGAATATAGGGTTTTAGTTGTTTTTGCAGTTCTGTTAACCATTCTGCATCTTGATGACTGTAGCTAACAAATATTTGGTTTCTGATGCTTTCTGACATAATTGGTTCCTTAATGGGGAATGGTTCAATAATTTCTTTGTCTATTTGTTGTCTTTGTCGAGTTCTTATATCTTCATATCCATCAAGTAGTTGACGGATATTGATGTTTATTTTGAGTTTACCAATTGGATATTCAAGAACGCCCATTGATTCGAGTCCGAGGAGTTCTTGGTAGTCGAGGGGCGGATGTTTGGGGTGATTGGGGACGGGAACCCATTCGGTGATTTTGAGATTGGGGAGACTCTTGTGGATTTTTTGGAAGACATCGCGGAGGATGCCGAGAAATAAGCGGCGGGTTTCTTGGCGTTCGCTAATGGTAATGAAGATTTTTTTGTCTTCTGGATCGGCTTTGATGCGAGCGATGTTGTAGATTTCGTTGTTTTCTTGATATTGCAGCATTACGCCACTGCGCCAATAGATTTGCTTATGAATTTTTTCGTGGGTGATGACGATGAAGCGGGAAATGATGCTTTCGGGGAGAACTTTGTAATGGTATTGAAATTCCAGGGTTTCGCCGTGGAGTTCTGTTTCGTCTGGTTGGTCTTTAGGCAAAAGTCCTGCAATCAGAAATTGTAGTGGGTGACAATCTAATGCAAAGCCAAGCTCGAATTCCTTCATTAGTTCGATTAGATAGCCATGACGCTGGGTGGGATAGCGCTCTGGGTCAAGGATACGGATGAGATCGGCGGGGGTGAAAATGCCTTTGGTTTTAGTTTTGAGGTTTTCATCGCTGAGGAGCGCATAAATGCCTTCTGTCACCCAGTTGGGTTTGAGAACGTTGGTATTTTTAAGGATGGGATGATCGCGGAAGTTGAGAACTAAGCCAAGTCGATGGAGGAGATCGATGAGTTGATCTTGGTTTTGTTCTTCAGGGATTTTGTTGTCGTAGCAGATGCCGATGTAACGGTTGTAGGTGATGAAGTCTTGGGGCATGGATTCGAGTTGTTGTTTAACCTCAAACCATGTCAGAGGTAGAAGGTCGTAGACTTCTTTGAGGTTGGCAATTTGCTGCAAAATGGCGGTGCGAAGTTCATCAATGCCGATATTGTCTTGGCAGGAGGTTTCGATAATCCCTTGGATGTTAGAATATTTTTCGCGTAATGCTTTGCGGTTGATGTCGAGGGGTTGTTCGTCTTTTTTGTTGCCAACGATAATCACGGGGGACTGTCCGCCGAAGCTTTCGATTAGTTTTAGCCAATATTCGATGCGGTTTTCTTCTTCGCTGGTGCGACAATTACAAACTAGGAGATAGAGGCTGCGCTTAGTCAGAAAAAACTGATGGGTGGCATGATAAATTTCCTGTCCGCCAAAGTCCCAAACATTCAGGCGGATGTCTTTGCTATTGACCTGCACATTCCAAGTTTTTACATTGAGTCCATCGGTTTGGGGTTGGTTTTTATCATATTTATTGTAGATTAGTCGTTGGATGAGAGATGTTTTACCGACGCTACCTTGTCCGATGAGCAAGAGTTTAGCTTCGTGTAATGGTCGAGTTTCACTTGTGCGAATTTGCCTCAAGTAATTAAAAATCTCTTTTGGATCGTTTGAATTAAGAATTTCTAATGGAATATTGGGAATTTTGTTGCCATCAAGTCCAAGCTGCGTCAGATTGGTTAATTTTGCGATCGCCTCTGGTATCTCCGTTATTTGGTTGAAACTGAGGTAAAGCTGCGTCAGATCGGTTAATTTCGCGATCGCCTCTGGTATCTCTGTTATTTTGTTGTAACCGAGGTCAAGCTCCATCAGATTGGTTAATTTCGCGATCGCCTCTGGAATCTGGGTTATTTGGTTGCGACGGAGGTTAAGCCCCATCAGATTGATTAATTTCGCGATCGCCTCTGGTATCTCTGTTATTTTGTTGTAACCGAGGTCAAGCCCCATCAGATTGGTTAATTTCGCGATCGCCTCTGGTATCTCTGTTATTTTGTTGTAACCGAGGAGAAGGTACGTCAGATTGGTTAATTTCGTGATCGCCTCTGGTATCTCTGTTATTTGGTTGTTATCGAGGAGAAGGTACGTCAGATTGGTTAATTTCGCGATCGCCTCTGGTATCTCTGTTATTTGGTTGTTAAAGAGGAAAAGGTGCGTCAGATTGGTTAATTTCGCGATCGCCTCTGGTATCTCTGTTATTTGGTTGTTAAAGAGGAAAAGGTGCGTCAGATTGGTTAATTTCGCGATCGTCTCAGGAATCTCGGTTATTTGGTTGTAACGGAAGTCAAGTATTGTCAAATTGGTTAATTTTGTGATCGCCTCTGGTA
>NNBV01002691.1_pt1 | contig 10214 bp, 12 predicted proteins | sample 1173771 | NCBI WGS metagenome assembly NNBV01 (sample SAMN07173938, study PRJNA388173) | plant metagenome | isolation source: symbiotic tissue sample KVS11 | place: Norway: Troms, Kvaloya island
ATCTACAACCAAGAGGTATTACACAAAATCTTCGTGGCATATTTCCTTACTTCAGATATACACAGACTGATGCTTCCTTTTTAGGTTCAGATATATTCGTTCACTATAACGGAGTGTACCGCTGGCTGTTTACCAGCAAAGCAACATTGCTTCGTGCAAAAGATGAAACAAACAATGACTATCTGATATGGATTCCTTCTAACCGTTTTGATTTTTCAGCTCGATACAATCTCTCCGGAAAAATGAAATGGAGAAACTTTTTTGCGGAAGCCAAACTTAAATATGTCGCACGGCAAGGACGTGCACCCCGGATAGTTCCTGTCAGCCAAATCAACGAAGCCAATGTTCAAGGTATTGATTTGTTTGCTGATGATAAAAGTAATTTCGATTTTTTGGCAGCTCCATCAGCCTATTTCTTAGCCGGAGTTTCAACTGGTATTTCATATAAAACAAACGGTTCACAATTAGACATCCGCCTTAGCTCCGACAATTTGTTCAACAAAGCATATCGAGAATACACTAACCGCATGCGTTACTTTGCCTATGAAACTGGCAGCAATTTTACACTAGCGCTCAAATACAGTTTCTAAAGAATTTTGTGATTTAAGGTTAACTCCTATATTTGCAACATTGTTGCATTAAATTATAGAATATGAAATCCATTCAAAAAATTCTGTCCCTGCTATTGGTCGTTGGTATTATTTGCTTTTTAGTTGGATGTAGTGATGATGATCCGGTTAAAGAAGATATTCCTGAATTGATCACCAAGGCTACGCTTACATTTACACCTGTTACAGGTTCGCCGGTTGTCGTTACTGCTACTGATCCGGATGGACAAGGTACCAAAAACATTACCGTAGACGGTCCGATCAACCTGATTAAAGGAATGAAATACACCTTAACTATACAGATGATCAACGAACTGGCTCAACCTTCCGATCCGGAATACAACATTACGGATGAAGTAGAAGAAGAAGGAATTGAACATCAGTTCTATTTCAGCTGGACAGAGGGAACATTCAGCAGCCCGGCAGGTAATGGCAACATTGATAACCGTGCGGATGCGTTGAACTATAAAGACACTGATAAAAACAATCTGCCTATCGGATTGACAACAGAATGGATAGCTTCTTCCTCTGTTCTTTCTGACAAAAATTTCCGCGTCGTGCTTAAACACCAGCCCGAATTGAAATCAGCTTCATCTACATTCAATGATGGAGAAACGGATCTGGATATTGCCTTCACCATTAACGTAAACTAAGATTAATACATCAATGGGAAGAGGTTGAGGGTAAAGCTTCAGCCTCTTTTTTATTCTTTGTTCACCATAAACATGGCTGTAGGAACAAGGCGTTTAAACAACTCATCTTTCAATGACTCTTCAATTGCCAGGCTGGTGATGGCAGAGGACATACATGAAAGCCACTCCACGGCATCATCTTGCGTAATGGAATGTGGCATGTGCCTGGCGCGCAACTGCGGATGGCCATACTGATCGGAATACAAAGCTGGTCCGCCAAAAAACTGTGTCAGAAATAATCGTTGCTTTTCCTTGATCTCATTCTTATCGTTTTTGAACAAGTGAGCAATCTGCTCGCTTTCAAAAACCAGGTCATAAAAACGGTCAACCATTATGGCCAGATTATTCTCACCCAACCGATCATACAACGTTGCCGTTTCCATACTTAAACAATATCAGTTTTGTTCGTTTTTAAAATCTATAATGCTTTGATCTGATTTTGAATCGAAACAAAGTCAGGACGCTGCAATACTGTTGCTTGCATACACTCCTCTTTTAATTTCGAAAGAGCAATTACCGATGGATGATTGATCTCTTCTGAAGCCACGTGCATTAACAGGTCCTCCAGCAAGCAACCAAATGCTCTTACCTCAATGCGCTGTAATGCCGGGGCAACAACAGTATCTTTCACATCATAAAGTGCTGCTGCTCCAAAGTCTCCAAAAAGCGGATGTGCATTTTCATCGATTAATATATTATGCGCATACAAATCGCCATGCATGATTCCTTTATTATGCAAATGCATCGCTGCCGAAGCAATGCCCGATGCAATATTTATTATCGCCTTAGTCGCGAAAGAGGTTCCTTCCTTAAACACATCACGTGTGCATGATTCAAAACTGGGTGGTCCGCCAAGGTTTTTATAGGAAGGATCAATGAGATCAAACACCAATCCTTTCTTGTGGTTTGGATGCAGTGCTATCTTACCGAGTACTTTCACCAAGTTGGGATGTGTACCTGCAGCCATACACGCATTCATCTCATCGGAGGGCAATCCGTCACTTGTTACTTCACCTTTAAATACTTTAACTGCTACTTCTTTCGAAGAGTTAGCCGGCCAGTTGCTTTTCCAGCTTGCCTTTGTGATAATACCCGATGCTCCCTGTCCAAGCTGCTCTTGCAGATTCAGCTCGTTCCAGAAAATTTCCTTCAGATTATTTCCAACATGCTTCTTCACACTGAAAGGATTTCCTGCGCAGGCCAGCCAAGACAATCGAGGCATCGACAGCAACCAAAGCGGCAACTCATCAAAAAGATTTGCTGAAATACGTAACAGTTCCAGTTGATGCAAAGCACTCATTCCTTCCGGCAAGCTCTTCAGTTTATTTCCGGCAAGCATGAGCTTCTGCATGTGCGTGCATTCAGCTATTGACTTTGGGAGATGATCAATTTTATTATTGGTAAGTATCAGCCATCGCAGCTGCGGTGGAAAAGCATTTTCGGGAATGTGTGCGATCTGGTTTGCTTTAAATCCAATCATCTCCAGATGAGTACACTTCTCTAATACGGCGGGGAATTGAGTAAAGTAATTATCCGATAAGAAAACAATGCGTAAATTTTTTAACCGGTGAAAATCATCCGGCAAAGAGTGGAGGTGATTACCTGAAAGATCCAGCACTTCCAGTGTTTCCGCCAACTCAAATAGTGCTGTGGGAAAATCTTTGAGTGTCTCCGAAATCTTTATTGTCTTGCTTCCTGCCAGTTCGCCCGACTGAAGTTGTTGTAACGTGTGCATGAATCGTCTGTTCCAAAATGGATGGAAGCCATTAAAATAGGCTGCAAATTAAGTTTGAAAGAGAAGATTACAATAACTGCGAGTAGGTATTGGCTTTTTAGCAACGAAAGAATGTTGATCGCTGCGTAATTGCAGCAAACTTTACAAAGCAAAAACGGCCTGGCTTTGTGAAGAAGCGAAGAAAATAGCCGGGCGCTGAATACGGTTCAATTCTTTTTGCCTGTTCATGACCTCATCCAGGGGTAAATGAAGCTGGTTGTGATACAGCTTATAAATAAATTGCCACTCGGTACGATCCATAAAACCATCTGCGTTAGCCACCACACATAACCAGGCAATACAATTGATTTGCTGCGCGCGATCCATCTTTTTGAGGCCCACCACGCTATCATTATACAATTTCGATTGGTCTTTGGATTTAAGCAGTATCATCTGAACATGGAACTCTTCTGCATCGAGACCTTCATGGCTAACCAGCTGCTGACCTAAAGAGATTTCGCGTTCGTTTACCTTACCATCGGCATGAATCAACATGAAATAAAGATTGGTGATTACGGAGCTATAATTCATCTTGGTTAAAAAATATGGGTGACACGATAGCATTAGGGAAAATAATGCCAGTGAGCCAAACCGCTTAAAACAGATCATTTAAGCCATTATTAGTCTTTAAAATTCTAAAAATGGGAATCGCGAGCTGAGATTGGAATAAACTATACTTACGCTGAATTGTGTAAAATTGCTCCTTACTGATATAAACGATAATCCATGATCAAATTTGTTGAACTAAAAGTGACCGAAGAAGAGGAAGTAAAAATGGAACTGGTAAATATGGCCAACGTAGGCAGGGTCTATCCGAGTCCTCAGAATAGCCGCAAGAGTATAGTAGAACTAAATTACCACAGCGTAAACGATGCGCCCGTTTACCTGGAGGTAGATATGCCTTACGAAACATTACGATTACATTTTCTTAGCTAAGCAGTTGGCATGACTTCAGAAGAACTGATTCACATAGCCAGTCAATGGATGAAATTTTTTAATGAAAAAGAGCTTGATAAACTACTTTCGTTATATGATGATGCAGCTGAACACTATAGTCCTAAACTGAAAGTGCGCCATCCTGAAACAAATGGATTGATAAAAGGTAAGGCAGCTCTGCACACGTGGTGGAAAGATGCGTCTGACCGACTGCCAACACTTCATTATAAACCAATACGCTTTACTCCCTATGATGATCGTGTATTTATGGAATACACACGGCACTTAACGAATGAAGAAGACTTGTATATCGGCGAGATGCTTGAAATCAAAAATGGAAAAATTACAGCATCTGCAGTTTTTCATCGGTAGCCTGGCAGCCTAAGTTACCACCCACACTTCAACATCTTTGATACTCATTTAAAATCTCTATTTTTAATTTCCCACAACGGAGATAATCATGAACGGCACGTTGAGTAGTCGATATACGATTTTGTTTTTTTTATCGTGTCTGCTTTTCATTACCTCTTCTCTATCTGCCCAAAAGAAAAATGCGATCTATCAATACCATATTCGAAAGGCTACTGAAATTATAAAAATCGATGGCTCGGAAGATGATCTGGCCTGGAAAGAAAGCGAGGTGGCCACTGACTTTTATATGGTGTTCCCTATGGATACCAGCCGTGCCCACGTAAAGACGGAAGTACGGATGAGTTACGATGATCACCACCTCTACCTCATGGCAACCTGCTTTCATGCGTTGCCTGGCCCGTATATGGTAGAATCTTTGAGACGCGATTTTACCTTTGCCAAGAATGACAATTTTCTTTTGTTCATGGATCCTTTCGATGATCAGACCAATGGATTTTCATTTGGCGCTAATGCTGCCGGTGCACAATGGGACGGGATTATGTACGAAGGTGGCAAGGTAGATTTAAGTTGGGACAACAAATGGTCATCGCAGACAACCACCTATCAGGATCGCTGGGTATTTGAAGCAGCCATTCCTTTTAAAAGTATTCGCTATAAAAAAGGGATCAAAGAATGGGGAATCAACTTCAGTCGTCTTGATTTGAAGACCACTGAAAAATCTGCATGGGCACCAGTGCCTCGCCAATTTCCAACTGCATCGCTTGCTTATACAGGTATATTGATTTGGGATCAGCCTCCGCCCGAGGTCAACGCTAATGTATCCATCATTCCTTATGGACTAGGTGGTGCTCTGAAAGATTTTGAAAACAAGAAATCCGTTGACTATAGTCGTGATGTTGGTGTTGATGCAAAGATCGCTTTAACCAGTTCTATTAATCTTGATCTTACTGTCAACCCAGATTTTTCACAAGTGGATGTTGACAGGCAATTAACAAATCTGGATCGCTTCGAATTATTCTTCCCTGAGAAAAGACAGTTCTTCCTGGAGAACGGAGATCTCTTTGCCAACTTCGGTTACGCTACTATCCGTCCTTTCTTTTCCAGACGTATCGGCTTGGGTGTACCCATTCAATATGGAGCGCGCGTAAGTGGAAAAATAGATCGCAATTGGAGAATAGGAATAATGGACATGCAAACCAGTAAGGTGTCAAAAGATGCTTTGCCTTCGCAAAACTTTGGCGTGATTGCTGTGCAGCGAAGAATATTTGCGCGCTCCAACATTGGATTCATTTTCATTAACAAGGGAACATTTGATTACGAACTTCCTACTGATCCCACTGTTTCTTCTTACTCAAAATATAATCGCAATGCCGGACTTGAGTATAACCTGGCATCGTCCAACAATTCATGGACAGGCAAAATGCTTTTTCTTAAATCATTTAGCCCTGACAAAAAAGGGAGTGATTTTGTTCAGGCGGCTAATCTCCAGTTCGCTACGCGTGAATGGATTATTTCCTGGCAACAGGAGTACGTTGGAAAAAACTATAATGCAGAAGTGGGCTATGTACCGCGACAGGGATATATCCGGTTCAATCCACTGATGAGTTATCTCTTTTTTCCCAAAGGCACAAAAATAGTAAGCCATGGGCCTCAGGGTACTTCTACATTGTTCTTCAGCAATTCGTTTCGTGCTACAGATAATGAAACCATTTTTTCTTACCCTATTACATTTCGCACTCAAGCCAAGTTGACCTTTTGGACAGCGCATAATTATGTGAAGCTTTTAAAACCATTCGATCCAACCAACTCTGGTCGTGACACGCTGGCCACAGGCACCGAACATTATTGGAATTCCTACGGTTTTGATTTTGTATCCAAGCCACAAAGTGTATTTACTTATGCTGCCTCTTTCAGAAATGGCGGCTATTATGCAAACGGAACAAGACTAAGTGCATTAGGAGAACTGGGTTATCGTTTTCAACCGTATGTAGGTATTACACTTTCTGCCACTTATAACGATATCCGTTTGCTTGTTTCAGGTCAGACTACTTTCTGGCTGGTTGGCCCACGGGTTGACGTTACACTTACTAATAAATTATTTATCACCGGCTTTGCGCAATACAATGATCAGCGCAACAATGTCAATCTGAATGCGCGATTACAATGGCGCTATCGTCCGGCTTCTGATTTATTTATTGTTTACACTGATAATTATCTACCGGAAACATTTACAGTTAAAAACAGAGCATTGGTTCTCAAGTTTACTTACTGGTGGAACATCTGATTACTTTTTATCTGGCGAATTCAGACTCAATCGTTTTACTTCATCCACCAGGCGATTATCTGCATCCGTTGGTTCTATCATGGAGTAACGCGATATTCCTGCGATGGCCATCTCATCAAAAATATCTACAATGTTTTGATAGCGTGATTGAGCCGATGGTTTGATGAAAACATATAACCCTTTGATAGAAGCGCTTTTCTCAATTAATAATTTGCGTACTCCTGAAGAAGAGAAGTCAGTCGTTGTCAATGGAGGTTGCGCTTGGCCCACATACCAATACACCTTGTCTTTTGCGCCAAGCACCAGCGTTAATACTTTCTTTTCATTTATTGGAGGCTGATCGATCGGATCTTCCGTTTTTTCAGGCATGTCAATCTCCATCACAAAAGGTTTGTTGAATGTTGTTGTCAACATAAAGAATGTCAGCAATAGAAAAGCAAGATCAACCATAGGAGTCATATCAATGCGTGTCGATGCTTTCCTGCTTCTTACTTTTCCTTTTTTATTGTCTGCGGATGTCGATGTGATTTCTGCCATACAGTTTTTATTTAAGTGGACGACCTGCACTATTAATTCGCCATTGGCACAAGAGTCACAAAAAATAAATTTTATCTTTCGCCCATAATAGAAACTATGAACGGAACGGTAAGAGCTACTATTAAGAAAGGACAACTGGTAAAGATTGTGCTGAAGAAAGATCAGCGATCAGGGACACTTACCGAAGGCGTGGTAAAAGATCTGCTCACCAGTGCTCCGGTGCATCATCGTGGCATTAAAGTACAGCTGGAGGATGGACAGATTGGAAGGGTACAGGAAATAATAGAAGAATAATTACCCGGTGTAAAGCCACGCCCACGCCATCAGCACAAACTGAAAAGGTATCCGCACCACGGTTATCCAGAAGTAGCGATGTTTCTTTCTCCAGAAATGAATACACATTTTAATATTGGCAGGAAGCACTGCAATAAGAAGCGCAATGATTAACCATGCTGCGACACTTCTTGTTGCTATGGGAAGCAGAAGCAATGCTAAAATTATTTCGCACGCTCCGCTTATATAATTAACTGCCTTATGAAAAGGAATCCAGGATGGAATGATTTTCAAATACCATCCTGGATTAACAAAGTGATTGATGCCGGCTGCCAGGTAAAGAAAAGCCATTACATAAAGTGGCGCCTGGCTGGTCATATTTATTTTTTATAGCCTTCGAAATCTTTGTGATCCCGTTGAAATAAAACTTCCTGTGGCAGTGATTTGAAATAATCGTAAGTGATTTTTAAACCTTCTGCACGGGATATTTTTGGTGTCCACTTCAAAAGCTCTTTTGCTTTAGTGATGTTGGGCTGACGTTGTTTCGGATCATCTTTAGGTAATGCGTGATAAACCACTTTTTGCTTTGTTCCCGTCAGCTTTACAATCTCTTCCGCAAAGTCTTTAATCGTGATTTCATCCGGATTGCCAATGTTTACCGGCTGAGCATAATCCGATAACAGTAAACGGTAAATACCTTCTACCAAATCATCCACATAACAGAATGAGCGGGTCTGAGATCCATCACCAAAAATAGTAAGATCCTCTCCACGCAAAGCCTGCCCGATAAATGCAGGCAACACACGTCCGTCATTTAGTCGCATGCGAGGGCCATAGGTATTGAATATGCGCACGATACGCGTTTCCAATCCGTGATAGGTGTGATATGCCATCGTCATTGCTTCCTGAAAACGCTTGGCTTCGTCATACACGCCACGTGGGCCCACAGTATTGACATTACCATAATACTCTTCCGGTTGCGGATGCACGGTAGGATCACCATATACTTCTGAAGTAGAAGCGATGATGATGCGTGCTTTTTTCGAACGCGCCAATCCTAAAAGATTGTGAGTTCCTAACGAGCCCACCTTCAACGTTTGGATTGGGATCTTTAGGTAATCAATTGGGCTGGCAGGAGAAGCAAAATGAAGGATGTAATCCAGATCGCCCGGCACATGCACAAACTTGGAAACATCGTGATGATAAAATTCAAAATCAGGATGCTTGAACAAGTGTTCGATGTTACGCAAGTCACCCGTAATCAGGTTATCCATAGCGATCACATGATGACCTTCTTTGATAAAGCGGTCACAAAGATGAGATCCTAAAAATCCGGCTCCACCGGTGATGAGCGTTCGTTTCTTAGCCATTGATTGTTTCTCTGCCTATGCTGTAATATGTATAACCCAATTCTTTCATCTGATCCAGATCGTAAAGATTACGTCCGTCAAAAATGACCTTGTTCTTCAACAATGAATTTACTTTTTCAAAATCAGGTGTGCGGAACTCCGGCCATTCGGTAGCAATAAATAAAGCATCTGCATCCTGAAGCGTTTCATACGGAGTGTCGAAATATTCTACCTTATCACCAATGAGTTTCTTCACGTTGCTCATTGCTTCCGGATCATGCACCTTCACTTTGGCACCTTCAGCCACAAGCGCATCGATGTTATAAAGAGCGGGTGCTTCACGTATATCGTCTGTATGAGGTTTGAAAGCCAATCCCCACATAGCAATCGTTTTTCCTTTCAACGATCCCTTAAAGTAATTTTTGATTTGTGGGATCAGGCGTGTCTTCATGCCTTCATTCACTTCAATTACTGACTTCAGTATTTTGAAATCATAATCTACATCTTCAGAAGATTTGGCCAATGCCTGAACATCTTTAGGAAAGCAACTTCCACCGTAACCAATACCCGGAAACAGGAACCGCTTACCGATACGGCTATCCGTTCCCATTCCTTTACGCACATCATCCACATTTGCTCCCAGCTTCTCGCACAGGTTAGCAATCTCATTCATGAAAGTGATTTTGGCGGCAAGAAAAGAGTTGGCGGCATACTTTGTTAATTCAGCAGAGCGTTCATCCATAAAAATCAATGGATTACCCTGACGCACGAAAGGAGCATATAATGTTTCCATGATCTTGCGTGCCTTTGCTGATTCGGTACCTATAACAACACGCTCCGGTTTCATGAAGTCTTCTACAGCTACACCTTCACGAAGGAATTCCGGATTAGATACCACATCGAATTCAACTTTTGCGTTGACTTTGATATGTGCTGCTACTTTCTCGGCCGTTCCCACAGGTACTGTACTCTTGTCAATGATCACCGTGTACTCAGAGAGAATTGGGCCCAGGTCATCCGCTACTTTTAAAATGTATTTTAAGTCAGCGGCACCATCTGCACCCTGAGGGGTTGGCAGAGCAAGGAAAATGATTTTAGCATCTTTAATACCATCAACTAAACTGGTAGTAAAAGACAATCTTCCCTGGTTAATATTTCTGGTGAACAGGTTCTCTAAACCTGGTTCATAGATCGTGACCTGACCTGATTGCAATTTTTTTACTTTTTCCTGATCAATATCGATACAGGTTACAGTGTTACCGGTCTCGGCAAAACATGTTCCGGTTACCAGACCAACGTACCCGGTTCCAACTACAGCAATTTTCATCTTTTATATAATTTATTTAGGGTCGGGCAAAAATAAACCATTCTGCCATTGATTGGGTACTT
>NNBV01002394.1_pt1 | contig 10210 bp, 11 predicted proteins | sample 1173771 | NCBI WGS metagenome assembly NNBV01 (sample SAMN07173938, study PRJNA388173) | plant metagenome | isolation source: symbiotic tissue sample KVS11 | place: Norway: Troms, Kvaloya island
CTTTACTGGGCCGAAGCACAGGACGGTGGTGATCCTAAAGTGAAAGTGGATATTCGTGATAAAGTATTTCAACAGAGTGCTCCCTTCACTGCTTCAGTACAGGAGTTGATCAGTCTTCCATTGCGCTATGCGGGTATCACCTGGGGCAATGACAAAAATGCATTGGTAGGTGAGATGTGGTGGGCCGATAGAAAGACACGCACCTATCAGCTTGATCCTTCTAATCCTGCAAAGAAAAAAATAATTCATGACCGCTCGTACGAAGATGTATATACAGATCCGGGCGATCCCGAAATGATCACCAATCAATACGGGAGAGCAGTGATGGCTATCCATGATAACTACGTTTACCTATCTGGTAGTGGTGCTTCAAAAGAAGGCGATCGTCCTTTCCTTGACAAGATGGACTTAACTACAGGAAAAACCACGCGTGTCTGGCAAAGTGAAGCTCCCTATTATGAATATGTTGTAGCGTTGACTGATGTGAAGAAGGGCAGCTTCATAACCTCACGCGAATCACAGAATGAGAATGCAAATTATTATGTGCGCACGGCTGGTTCGAAAAGCCTTGCACAGATCACTGCCTTTCCACATCCTTATCCGCAGATCAAAGATGTGAAGAAGCAAGTATTGAAATATAAAAGAGCAGACGGTGTAGATCTTACTGCAGATCTATACTTACCGCCAGGTTATAAAAAGGAAGACGGCCCACTGCCTACTTTCCTTTGGGCTTATCCTTCCGAATTCAAATCGAAAGACAATGCGGGGCAGGTAAAAGGATCTCCGTATACCTTCACACGCATTGGCTGGGGTAGTGCTATCTATTGGGTAGTGCGTGGCTATGCGGTATTAGATAACGCCTCTATACCTATTGTAGGTGAAGGTGATAAAGAACCGAACGACACCTACATCGAGCAGTTGGTATCCAGTGCTAAGGCAGCCATTGATTATGGTGCTTCACTGGGAGTAGTTGATCCGAAACGTGTGGGCGTAGGTGGCCATAGCTATGGTGCATTTATGACGGCTAATTTATTAGCACATTCCGATTTGTTCAAAGCAGGTATCGCGCGAAGCGGAGCATACAATCGTACACTCACTCCTTTCGGATTCCAGCAGGAAGAGCGTACCTATTGGGAAGCACCGGAAGTATATTTCAAAATGTCGCCTTTCTCTTATGCAGATAAAATAAAGACACCGATTTTGTTTGTGCACGGTGAAGCAGATAACAACTCCGGTACATTCCCCATACAGACAGAACGTTTCTACAACGCCATCAAAGGTCATGGTGGCACAGCACGTTATGTATTGCTTCCTTATGAAAGCCATGGCTACCGCGCCAAGGAATCGATTATGCACATGCTGTGGGAGATGGACAACACGCTGGAGACGTATGTGAAAGGCAAGCCATCTATGAAAGCCAAGGTGGATACTAAGTAAAAGTATAAGAATGTTTAAAAAGTAGAACCTGAGCGAGTCGCTCAGGTTTTACTTTTTAAATAGATTGATATAATTCCATTGTCATCAGCAATAGAGAGAAGCTATGACTCCAGCTGCTTTATTAAAGTTCATCTTTCATCGCGCTCTGTATAAAGGGCATTTCATAGAAAGGATGTAGTCGCGCCAAAAGAAAATCAAAGCCATCAAAAACGCCAGGTGTTTTTGATGGCTTTGATTTTTAACACTCTCTGTTTTTATCATGATCGCCAGCGATCATGATAAAACAGAGATGAAACCGCGGACTGCTAATTCAATATGGGGTTGCATTATGATTCCCGCGGACAATCGATAGATCGTATTTGAACGTGCAGGATAATTCAAGACTGCTGGTAAGAAATTAATACTATCGCTTATCGTGTTTCAGGTAGTTACGTTCTTGAGAAATCATTGTTCCAATACATTATCATGCAATTCAAAATAGAACTAATAAAGCGCTGATAACAATTCTGGAATAAAAAAATACAGTGCTTACCGCAGACGCCATCCTATGCGCATGCCGGTTACGGGCAACCATGTAGTTCGCTTTGTTTCATCAGGGATTTTCCAAAAATTAGTGTCATTGTCATTCTGATCAATAAAGGCAGGCTTTTTGTAATCGATCTTGCGAACCCTTAATCCCCAGTTGATATCAAACATCAATCTTTTGCTGTACCATACCAATCCATACTTTAGCGTGAGGCCCTGTTCCCGGTATTTTACCTGGTAAAAATTACGTCTGCTGTAGGTTTGAGTGCACTCTGCATCAAAACATTCCAGAGTAGATGTTTCCCGGTCGAAGTTCGCTCCGTTGCCATACAACTCTAAAGCAGTATAATGTTGTTGTTTGGGAGTTGCACCTGCAAAATAGTAACGAAACTCAGTCAGCGCTTTGGCACCTTTCCTGTTGAGAAACTCAGCATCGGTTCCAAAGATGCTATAGGGAAGTATATATCCTGCTTCGGTTTGAATGCCAAACCATCTGCCCCATCGGTATTCATAGCCTATCTGTACTGTAGGATATACATTCAAAAGATGAAGCGGACTAAATTTTACATACTGGTGGATCTGTAATTTCCGTAAAAGAGTGTCGGATTTTGCTTGCTGACATCGGGTAGAAAAGCAAATCAGACTAAATAAAAAAAGAAGGATAGCTCTATAACAGTACACGCGTCACCGGTATTTTACTAATGAGCTGAAGTGAAGAACCCGAGCAATCATATTTGTATTGAAAAATACCATCCTGCCCTGTAAGAGTTAGTTTTTCAGATTGCACAATGACATCATACGCATTCACATCTTTAATTTCTTTGAGTAATTGTACTTTGTCTCCGGCCACGCTTAACATTTTCATTCCGTGAGTTCCTTCACATACAAACAGGCAGGTACCGTATATGCCAAGTCCGCCCGGTGAAGTCATCGCGTATTGTGTGATCAGTTGCGGATTATTCGGATTGGAGATATCCAGAATTTCCAGTGCGTTTGATCCCAGGTTACAGGTGTTGCCCGAACGAAGCGTAACATAAGCACGATTGCCCTGCACCACTACCGGATCGCACGACACAATGTGAGAATAACGAAATACAAATTCAGGAGAAGCTCTGTTTGCGATAGAATAAATGTACATGGCATCGCGCGCGCCCAGGTACAAATAGTCACCGTTGGTCTGAATCGTTTCCAACCCGAACGTGACGGGTATTTCCTTTATACTTTCAAACCTATTTTGACTAATGTTATATACAGTAATGGAGCTGCCACTGGCCAGGTAAAGATAGTTCAGGCTGACGGCAAATCGGGAGAGTGAACCTCCTGTACCTTGCATGGAGGAATCGGAATTAGCACCCTCATCACAGGCAATCAAAGTAAGAATCAAAATGACTGCCCAATATTTATTTTTAATTCGCATAACAGTCAGGATTATGAAGTGTTTGTTTTTTCCAGGCTACCACCAATCCCTTGCTGGCATCAATACATTCAAAGTGAAATCCTCTGGGTGGAGGTAATCCGTTAAGCCAGTTGTTGATAGGCAATCTTCCCAGTTCCTGCAACGCATTAAAATCTTCCACCTTTAGTGCCACAAGGCTTCCCAGATGATCGGCATAGAGCACATTGTCCTTAATCGCCATGTCGGTGTTGCCAATCATTTCAATAAATCCTATGGGTTGTGGATTGGCAGGATCTACATTTTCATAAATATGAATTCCACGCTTTACTTCATTGATGAGCAGGTAATGGCCGTAGATATATATTTTGCCCGGATCTTCCACCGGTTGCGCATCCATCAGTTTTATTTCGGATCGGGAATGATCGCCATAGACAGGAGTATATCCCTCGACATCCCTATCCTGGATAGTCTCAGTCCCTACCGGATAACAGGCCGATAGCAACAACAATAGCAGGTAACTATGTTTCATTGTTTTCAGGTTTTAATGGGGTTTGATGACAAACAAATGACACCACCTTTGTTTAAACAAGATACACAATTGGTTCTGATTTAGGTTCAGCTCCGGGATTAACAAAGTGTGAAATCGTTATATTTAATTAATGGTGCTCACCCGGATTTTTAAAATCAACACTGAAAATGATAACTTTCGGTAATTCTCATGTTTCCATGAAGTATTTTTTTCTGTTTTGCCTTCTTCTTATAACTGGGGGCTCACTTATTGCACAACCGGATACGGTGAAAGTAGGAGCGTACGTCATCAGTGTGCACGATATCAACTTTCATGAGAAGGAATACACTGCGCGGTTCTGGCTATGGTTTGTATATAGTAATCCTGATTTTGATTTCAGTAAACAACTGGATATCCCCAATGCCAAAGACATTGATGATCCGGAGATCATTAATGATAGTCTGAATGGAAAAGCATGGGCCATCATGAAAATGAAGAGCACCATGAAGGAAAGCTGGAATGTAAAAGACTTTCCTTTCGATCAGCAACACCTTCGCGTACAAATTGAGAATACCTTGTTTGACAACCGGACACTTATCTTCGAGCCCGACCTGCAAGGCAGTAAATACGATACCAAGGAAGCCATTGACGGCTGGAACATCACACGCTTTAAAGTGTCGGCAGGAACAAATGATTACGAGACCGGTTTTGGAGATCCAAGAGCAGACCGTGAGACTCAGAACTTTTCTACGTTCCTGATTGAGATGGACATTGAGCGTAATGCATGGGGATTGTTTATGAAAATCTTTCTCGGAATGTACATTGCTTTTGCAATAGCGACTATAAGTTTTACGCCACATCCTTCAGAGATGGATCCGCGCTTTGGATTACCTGTCGGTGGTTTGTTTGCTGCAGTCGGTAATAAATACATTATTGATTCGCTGCTGCCCGAGTCGTCTGAATTTACACTGGTAGATACACTTCATGCGCTTACGTTCATCGCTATCTTCGGAACACTGTTGGTTTCTGCTATCGCTCTACGCCAGTTCGATAAAGGAAAAAGAGAACAGGCCGAGCGCACCAATCGAAGAGGAGCACGCATCATCTTCTCGCTCTACATTGTATTGAATGTAGTGTTTATCTTATTGGCGCTTTCTTAATAGTTGTAATATATCTCCCGCTGATTTCGCAGATAAACGCAGATCATTATTTTTATCTATGCTCTTTACATGAGGCATCGTATCACTAATTCATGTTAGGGTGAATATCAATAGCTTGGTGATTATTGATAAGTTAACTTTTGTTGCGCGGGAAGATTGTTCAACAATTTGATTAGTGCGTAGGCCGCGCTTTAAAACCAAAGATGGCAGAAGGTCGCAGGCGACCTTCTGCCATCTTTGGAATTCTAAGTTGAATTATTTTTCATACGTTTTCGCATGAAAAATAATCCAACTCCAGCCCCGCGCGTGTATTGGTTATATATAAAATGCTATCGTTCCATCGCGCACCTAATTACTATACTTTCTATAGAAAGAAGAACGCTGTAATTAATAGTTAATTATTTTTATCTGCGTCAATCTGCGCTATCTGCGGGAAAGAGCGAACTATACTTTGTTCTTTGTATCAATGACAATCGTAACCGGCCCATCATTCAGCAAGCTTACTTTCATATCCGCACCAAACTCCCCGGTTTGCACAGGCTTGCCAAGATTCAACGCTACGGCCTTTACAAATTTCTCATACAGGGGAATGGCAGTGTTAGGCTTGGCTGCTTTAATGTAAGAAGGACGATTACCTTTCTTTGTAGACGCCTGTAGTGTGAACTGACTCACTACAATGACATCACCGCCATCGTCTTTCACACTTACATTCATTGTGCCTTCTGCATCGTTGAAGATGCGCAGGTTAATGATCTTTGTGGCGAGCCAGTCAATGTCTTCCTGGTTATCAGCATCTTCAATTCCAACAAGAATAAGAAGCCCTTTGTTGATTTCTGATTTTACTTTCTCATCGATGGTTACCGATGCGTGAGTGACTCGTTGGATGACAGCAATCATGGTTTCGTAAAGTGAGGAACATCTTTCTCTGGCTGATAGTCCATTGGAAGCAGTGAAGCTATTTTTTCATCCCAGCTCCAGTAGTATTCCAGAAAAATATCAGTAGGGTTTTCATAATAGCCATTGCTATAGATGAGCAAAGGTTGCTTGCCTACGAAGTGGATAAGCGAAGTCTGGTTGATGCGCATGGTTCTTCGTTGCAGTTTTACATACGCCCAGTCTTCTTTTTCCTTTTCGTAAACCACCTGAATCTTTCCGTGATAAGCAATGGATGCATTTTTTACGAAATCATGAGCAGCAAGAATTTCGCGAGCTACGCTATCAACTATCTCTGGCTTGTTTTTCATTCTCAAAAAGTAAGAGAGACTGTCGCTGCTATCGATATATCCGGACGACAGGACGCTGTATTTTTTAATACCCACATCAATGGCTGCCTGCGGTATTCTTTCCTTGTTTGGAACAGAGTATACTTTGCGCACAGAAAACCCAACCGTGGCAAGACTATCATGAAAGAGCGCACGCACAAAGTGCATCACCGATCCCGCATACGCTTCTTTGCGCTCATTGATCCATCTGCGTTCTTCCGCTTTGCTTTTAGGTGTCAGGTATTGAATCTGGGGAATGCCCGTGATAATGAATACTCCCGTTTTGTAATCGTAATCAAATGAGTTGAGGTGATAGAAGATGCGCAACCCCATTGCTTTGTTGGTGATCTCGATGGGCTTCTTTGCATGTGCTGTAAATTCTCTTGTTTGCGGATCGAAGTACAGGTGAATGTCTTTCGGATTTTCAATGGTGCATTTCTCGGAATGGGGAGTTTCACCAACGAATAATTTGGTGAACATTTTGAAATCGTTCTCCCAATTGGAATTGTCTTCTTTTACTACTATCTCTTCCAGTTGTTTAGCGTCCTCATGAATCAATATTTCAACCACCTGCTTATGCGGAATAGTAAAGTCGATAGGCTGCTGGAACTGCCTGAAGCCAACGGAGGTTACAGTGATGTCATACTTACCATCAGCGAATCCGGAAAGTGAGAATGTGCCATCTTCACGGGTGCTCATACCGATAGTGGTGTTCGCAAAGAATATGTTGGCAAAGGGAACAGGTTCTTTAGTAATCGCATTGATCACGCGGCCACTCAATTTGTTTTGTGAATAGCCGGTGCACACACCGCAGCAGAACAGCATCCATAACCATGCTTTCATCTCAATGTGCTTGCAGTGCTACTGATTCGTGAATGAAATGCCCGGCTTTGTTTTGTTTGGCAAGCGCAATCATTGCCCGCGCTACTTTGATCGATTCAATGCCTTTGTATTTTTTTGGAATGAGAAACCCGAGGTATTTGTAAAATACTTTGGCCGCCTCTTCGCCTGAGCGGTGTTCCTTGCGCGGGCCTATTAATAAAGATGGCCGCATGATGTGAACGCTTTCAAAGCCTGTTTTATTGATAGCAAGCTCTGTTTCGCCCTTCACCTGGTTATAGAAAATACCTGAAGACGGGTCGGCACCTAAAGCAGAAACCAATAGATACTGTTTCGCCCCATTTGACTTGGTGATTTTTGCGAGCTCTGTTGGGTATTCGTAATCTACTTTTCGAAACACTTCTTTTGAACCGGCTTGTTTGATGGTCGTGCCGAGACAGCAATACACATCATCTGCTTTTAAATCTGTTGCTATATTTTGGAGCTGTGAGAAATCAATGACTACGTTGTGCAGTTTACTGCTCTCAACATCAAGTGGCTTGCGGGTGATGGCAATCACTTTTTCATAGTAACTGTCCTTCAATAATAAGTCCAGTAGCTGCCCACCGATCAATCCTGTTGCGCCTGCCACTAATGCTGTCTTCATCACTTGATTACTTAAAAGATCTGTTGAATTTCTTTTTTTACTTCACTAAGGGCGTGACCAATAGGGTCTACTTTCTTATCCAACGCCAATTCAAAAATCCGTTTTGCGTATTCAATACTTGAGGCATCGTCACTTACTTGTGTAGAGGCTTCGTTGATAAGTATTACAAGGTCTTCTTTCGCATTTTTCACCAGGGCCCATACGCCTTCGCTCATGTACACTTGCTGCGACACGTTGTGATTGTATTCGTTGCGTATTTCATCCAGAATCATGCGATGAAAATCTCCTGCCGTCAGTCCCGGCATATTCAGGCGGATCAATAAATTTTGTGGTGAGATGCGTTCCAGAAATAAGGTCATTCGTTCGTAAGCCTGCAGACGTACGGGCAGAATTGTTTCGATGCTTCGTGAACGAACCTCGAGTTTTTTAAGCTCAATTTCCTTCGCAATAAATGACCGGACTACCAGGTAAACGGCATATAGCACTATAGAAGCAGGAATCAGGATCTTTCCGAATTCAATTAACGTGTTCATAGGGGAATTTTTAAAGTTCAATTTGCGTTGAAAATTAGGTAATTTTGGACATAACTCTTTGTAAAATGAACGCCGAAAAGCTAAAAGAATACCTTCATCAGGTAGCGGATCAGATTAAGGAGGACACAAGTTTGGAAGATGTTTATAGTCAATTGGCGCTTCTCGCGGATATTGATGCATCTGAAATAGAAGTGAAACAAGGAAATAGTATGACTGATGAAGCGGTGATGGATGAGTCGAAGAACTGGCTTAAATGAGAAACTATTTCAATGCTGTTTACTCGCCAAACTGCATATGCACATTGTGGGCTAAAGCCCTTATAAAATAATGGAGATTACCACGGGCTTAAGCCCGTGGTAATAAGAATAGAGAGCAAAAGGGGCTTTAGTCCAATTTGTAATGATTGATAATTATGCAATCCATTCGTTAATCAAATGACATTGAAACGTGTTTGATAATTTACAACCCGTAAAACTAACACCACGCGCAATTGAAGAGGTGCGCAAGATCATGCAGACTAAAAACATACCTGCTGATTATGGATTACGTGTGGGCGTAAGAGGTGGAGGAGGTTGTGGCGGTGCTCAACTCATCATCGGCTTCGATAAGAAGAAGGAAGCAGACATTGCTTATCAGGTAGAGAATATCCCTGTGTATGTAGATAAAAAACACACCATGTACGTCATCGGCAAGCAGGTAGACTTCTATGAAGGTGCCGATGCCAAGGGTTTTATGTTTGCTGATCAGCCGTCAGCTATGCCCGTAGTTTCGTAGCTCCGGAGGAACAACCTGTTGATAGAAAATGATTTCATTCAATACAAATACTCCGTAGGAGTTTCCTGCTACCTAATGATCAGGACGCTCCTAACGGAGCGAACTCATCAACTATAATTTAGGGCTATAAACAGGATGCTCCGCTGGAGCAATTACACTTTGTCTTCGCATAGTGTCTTTCGCTTCGATGAATTTATGCGAACTGCTGCGAGAGGCTCTCTATGAACCTATCCCAAAACCTTATTACCAATTAACTATTAACGAATTAGCGCTTCCGCAGAATACTCACGGATGCCTTTCGGCAGACACCACCAATAGGAGGGTTGAATTTAGAAAGCTTTACTTCCACAGCTGTGGATTCAGCAAATGTTTTTAACGTACGCTCTGCAATAGCATGGCATACTGTTTCCAGAAGCTTGGATGGTTTTTCCATTTCTTCCTTCACTACTTTATAAAGCTGCTCGTAATCCAATGTGCCGGTAAGGTCATCTTCAAAAGCAGATTCAGAGAACTCTGTATCTACATAGATGTCAATCTCAAATTTATTGCCCGATGAGCGCTCGTGCGGATAATACCCATGATAGGCATGGAACTCCAGGCCCTCTAATGAAACTCTACCCATTGAAGTAGTTATTGTTAATGGTTCAAAGTTAATAGTAACTAAATGTTGTTCACTATTAACAGTTAATTATTAACGAATCACAAAGGTGTTGAGTTCTGGTCTTCGCAGCGTCTCTCGTTTCGAGGACGCTGCGAACTGGTATTCGCTTTCGCAGAGTCCCTGAGGCAGGAGACACTGCGAAGAATTAAAGCTAAGAATTGGTGGTCACTATTAACCTTTAACGGTTAACTATTAACGTTACTGAAATTCATCAAAGAAAGACTTCTGCATTTTTTCTTCTGCAAAAACCGGGGTGAGTTTTATCTCTCTTACTTCTTTCACCTCCTTCACTTCTCTAACTTCTTCCTTTGCTTCTTCTGTTTCCTCTTTTTCAGCGAAGGATATCTTCGTTTCAGCAAGTACGGTTTCCAGGGTTTCCACTTTGGTTTCTTCTACCTGTGTTACGGTTATCTTCTTGGTCACGTGCTCGTAGTCCAGGTTAGGGAACACCGCTCTTTTGGCTTCCCG
>NNBV01000486.1_pt1 | contig 10204 bp, 10 predicted proteins | sample 1173771 | NCBI WGS metagenome assembly NNBV01 (sample SAMN07173938, study PRJNA388173) | plant metagenome | isolation source: symbiotic tissue sample KVS11 | place: Norway: Troms, Kvaloya island
TCCAGCAGCCTTGCTTGCTTTGTCTTGGTACTTTGCAGGTAATGGAAAGGGCGAAAAAGATATGGTTGTCCTACCTTACAAGGACAGCTTATTTTTATTCAGCCGCTATTTGCAACAGCTGGTGATGGAATCCTTGGGCAAGGAAAAAGACTTAGACGGCAAAGTTGTCCATCAAGGCATTGCCGTTTATGGCAACAAAGGCTCAACAGATCAACACGCTTACGTCCAGCAGTTACGCGAGGGTGTAGCGAATTTCTTTGCTACTTTCATCGAAGTGTTGGAAGATCGTCAGGGCCCATCCACTGAAATAGATCCGGGAGTGACATCAGGCGATTATCTTTCCGGTTTTCTCCAAGGAACCCGACAAGCGCTTTATGAAAATCACCGCGATTCCATTACAGTCACTATTCCCCAAGTTAACCCCCGAACTGTAGGGGCATTAATTGCTTTGTATGAGCGTGCTGTTGGTTTATACGCTAGTTTGGTCAACGTCAACGCCTACCACCAACCAGGCGTAGAAGCTGGCAAAAAAGCAGCCGCCTCCATTCTCGATTTGCAAACACGAGTGGTAGCAGTCTTACAAAAAGAAAAAAATCCCATTTCTCTTGAGGAACTTGCCGAAAAGGCAGGCGCATCAGAGCAAGTTGAGGAAATTTACAAGATTTTGCGTCATATCCATGCCAATCAGCGAGGTGTGGTTTTGCAAGGTGATCTTCAGAAACCCGGCAGTTTAACCGTTTCTGCTAGCTGATAGCTCTAGTCTAAATATCACATTTTCTCCATAATTGTTGTATCAGCAACAATTTTTTATTGTGAAGCATCCTAGATAGAAGTTTTCTCTTCCGTCTAGGATGCTTCACTGTATAATTCGTAATTCGTAATTCGTAATGACGCTCGAATACTCGCTAACGTAATTTGTAATTAATACTAATTCAATTAATGATTGCCACACATCCTTGGGTAAAGACGCGATGAATCGCGTCTCTACAAATGGCCTATTTGTCGCATTCTTTTTTCAAATTTGTATAAATTTTATAGCTCAATACAGTTCAGATAAGACTAAAACACTTGTAGAGACGGCGATTTATCGCGTCTCGAAAACCCACGATTTTGCACTATTAGCCCTTAACTGAACCGTATTGTTTTATAGCGGGAATTTAGACGCAGCCACGCCTAGAGGCTTAGACCACCGACTTCTTAAAAAGTCGAGGATCTTTTTACTCCTGACTCCTGAATTCTGAATTCTGCTGTAATTACATTAGCGACTGTGCGTACCATCATTATGAATTACTACTTACCAAGAGGCGTTGATTAAAATAGCTCTTGGGTAGGAAACAGCGATCGAGTAAAAAAGGATTGTTGGTATCTCCAGATAATAAATTATCTGGTTTCTCTCGATGACAGAATGGTGGCACAACTCCCCAGTCTTCTGCTAGCCAAATCCAGTATCCTATTTCAATTCTGCCGTAGCTTGATACTGTGAGAATCTCTCCAACGCTGTTGTTAATAGATACTAATTCGGAAGATGATTTGATTTCAGTTAAAAGCCAAGCTAACTCTTCTACAGAAAAGTAATAGCCATTTTCGGCTGCGATGTTGACGAACTGCTGTGGATCTTTCGCTATGAGCAATTCTTCTTTGAGAGATGGCGTTTTTTGTGCAAAATCAAAAAGATCCCAAATCTGTCTCCTGGTAATTAGAAACCAAGCAAGTTCTTCTGCGGTCAAATTGTAACCATTTTCTGTTGCTAACTTGAGAAAAGGCTCAAGGCTATCGGTTTCTGCTAGTTGACTTTTCAATTGGAAAGTTTGCTCTACTAAAAACAAAAAATCAATAATCTTTTGCCATGTAACTTTGTCAAAATTTTTGTTAACTTTTATTTGTTCTTTCCAATAAATGTATTTATCTTCCTTAAGAAAGAAATTCCAAATTTGATAATACATGGGTCATCTCACCTAAGTTTTAAACTTGGTACAGGTTGGTTATTAATGAACACCAGTGTAGTAAGTATAATGTGTTTCTTCGACAGTACAAAATTTACTAGCCTATGTAAATGAAGCTACACAGTAGCTAAGTATAAATTTTTTGTAAACTTTATCACTATAAATAGATATACTGAGGGAAATAGTGATACCTGCGGTGGGTTGTGCGATCGCTCTTTATTGCTTCCCATAAAATAAAGTTAAGGCAGCATCAATAAGTAGGATTAATACTATGACTGAATCAACTGCAAAACAACCTGCACGTCGGGGTAGAATTTTTCCAGAACGGACTTTACCACCAGAAGAACTTGCTAGACGCAAAGCTGAAGATGAAGTATTTTATCGGCGTTGTCGGGTAATTTTTGAGCGTGTACGTCCCGATTTGATTCAGGAACACTACGGCTGGTATATTGCAGTAGAGCCAGATAGTGGTGATTACTTAATTGATGTGGATAAAATGCAAGCTCATAAAAAATCCCTTGAAAAATACTCAAATAGTAGACATTGTGTATTCTGTTTAAATGAAACAGGCACAACTGGCACAATATGATTCAAGGGGACTTTGGAGATAATGGGCAACTATTTTTTGAAATTGAGTTAATTACATCTGATGGATTAGATTTGCCTGTAGATGCTATGTTGGATACTGGTTTTACAGGCTTTCTTGCTATTAACAAACAAGATTTAGAGGGTCTAGACTGGTTTTATATCGGTGAGGAATCTCTACGAACTGCTAAAGGAGAATCAAGATTTGATATTTATCTAGGCAAGGTGATATTAAACGAACAAGAGTATGAAATTAATGTTTATATGGGCAATGAAATTACGGAAGTATTGTTAGGTTCAGAGTGGCTAAAAATTCTGCCGTTGGTAGTAAATTATCAGGCTGGTATATTAACTTTAGGATAACTGCGATCGCAGTTATTTTTGAACGAACCGCAGAGGCGCAGAGAGCGCAGAGGGAAGACAAGAGATATATTTACATATCTTTAGTTAATAGGTAAATCGCGGAGAAAGTAAAAGCGATCGCTCTTGCAATCACTACCTTTAATTCGCCCTAAATAGCCTGTTAAGGGTGAAGAAAGTTCTATCAGTAAATCGTGAACTACTTCATCGTTTAGCCGTGGATTATGAGTAGCATTATAATGAACACGAATTTCTGTAACGGTGAAACTCTGATGTGTAGCTTTTGAACTTTCGTTGTCTTGTTCAGAGAGTTCTTTGACTGCTGTGATCATCTGCGATCGCAGAGTAATCTCTGTATAAACTTGGTCAATATATTTTTCTACTTCCTCATCAGATTGACCTGCTTTTAAATATTCTTTTAGCTTAAATAAGTCTACTGAGTTGCGATGGTTGCTTTGTAACTTGACTAACTTCTGAAGCGTTTCTGGTTTAATGATAGCCATACCTTGTATTTTTGCGGCTTCTTGTAGTTGGGGTGTTGGTTCACCAGGGCCAATAATTAATTTAGCAGCCTGATTAAAAAGGTCTGGTCGGCGTAGCATTCCCAAATTCAATAGTTGCACTGCGGTATCATTGGGAATCTTTCTACCTGCTTTGCATTCACCAAATAATGGGTATGGTTCGGAACAAAATAAATCTAAACCACCCGCACCGCCTTTGTGAGCATAATCAATCGTAAATCCCAGAAGTTCTAAGCTATCACGCACTACATTTTCAAAATCTGTACCAGCTTGATAGTTAGTTTTTTTCTCCTCTAGCTCAATACTGCGATCACCCAATTTTGCAATATCATTTATCCAAGCTAAATTTGGATCGGGTTGCTTAATTAGCTTGTCAGTACTCCAACCCAGAAATATTTTGATATCGTCGTCTAATTGTTTCGCGGCTGGTTGGCTAATGCTTAGGGATGCGATCGCACTCTGTAATTCCTCTAATTCAGGATGTTGCGGTGGCTGTCGATTTTCTAATTGATACTTGCGTTGAGCGAAAGTGCGATCCCTTAATACTGGCTTTGCTTCACAAATAGTTAAAGGCTCATTTAAATAAATAAACTGGCTGTTTACCTCGATAGAGAGTGTAATTATTTTGGGCAATTTATAAACGCGCAAGTATAACAAAAAAATATTATGTCGTTGCCTTAATACTTCTTGTAAGGCTTCTGTAGTCCAAATTGTTAGCAGTGATAAAGCAGAGATTGATTCAGTATTATGCAGAGGTTCACACTTTTCACACTTTACCCAGGCTTTAACTGATATAGTTTCAGCACTTACTTGGGCAAGAGCAGTTTTAGCATTAGCCAAGAAACTTGAGTGATAGTACTGCTCAACTGGAAGCACATTAATTGAAGAATCTATTGGATAAAGGGCAAATCGACGCTCTGGAACGATATAATTTTTGCACATCGCCACAATCGCTCGTCCTTGAATTAAGGCCTCAACATCTGGCGCAGGCAAGCAAATAGCAGTATTGATTACAACAGAATTACTCATTATTGCTGAAAAATCCAAATATTACGGCTAAACAAATCAAATTTACCTCAGAGGGCTTCATTTATTTAGCCCAAAGCTTTTAATTTAAGGAAAATTTATTACAACAATATATACCTGTTTTAAATATCTTCATCAATAGCATCTTCAGGAATTTTTCCAGATGGATCACTAAGAATTTCACGTATGAGGTTATTGTCGATTACTATTAAACTTTGGAGAACAAAATCAATTATTTGTGCTTCAGTTAATTCATAATCATGTCGGGCTTTCATAACAGAATTAATTGCTAACAAAGGCTTCATATCTTCAGGTTTTAACAATACCCATTCTCCACCTAGATGATGTGCCAAAAGTTTATCTAAATACTGTTTTGCTTTAGTACCACTACTAATCTTTTTGGAACGAATTAAGCAACCACGAGTTAAATCAAACTCTTTGTATTCAATTAAACGTTTTAATCCAGCCTGTAGGAACCTACCACTGACTCCTTGAAGAACAGCTACTCCAATTTTTACAACATTGCCATTTTCCTGACCAACAATTTTAAAATTAATATATCCTTGGTCTACACTACGAGCTTTAATGTCTGCAATTTCTGTAATTTGGACATTTTCTAAAATTTGTCCTACTAAGGTGGAAAAGCTGAATCGTAGAGCATTAGCGAGTTTGGTTTTATCCTCGATGTCATCTTGTATCTTACCTTCAACATCTGCCAGTTCTTTCTTGTAAGCAGATTCTACTGGGTGTAGTGGTGGGGTTAACTCAGTATTCCAGTTTTCCTTACACCACTGCAATACTTTTCTTACCATTGGTCTTTCCTTTCCCAGTTCTTTCAGCTTCCCTTCGTCAAAAGGATAAACTGAATTAGGTGATGTTACACCTTGTTCGTCATAAAAGTCTCTCAACCACTGGGAAACTAAGGCAATAACATCTTCCGATTTGAGATAAGTTAACTCAATAGTCTTTTGAGCAATCCGATCTGTGACTGATTCTGCTTCTTTTAAGGCTCTTATTTGATCAGTCCAGGTTTGAGGAAACATAGCCGTTATAAAAACACCCCGTTTAATTTTGTCGTATAAGTCCTTGGCTAAAATAGCAGTAACTTGTGATGCCGTGAATCCTGAGTCATTACACATTGAGATACTTTCCAATTCGTCAAAACAAATGACGATCGGTTTGTAATCACTAATTAAGTCCAGAATTTGACGAACTGTGCTGAAGGCTTGGGCTTCTCTATCGTGGGCGCTGGAGTTTGCTAAACCTAGTGCATCAGCTCTTGATTGTGGTAGTTCTTGACCAGCAAGCCAGTTTATAGCGTAGCGCTCCTCAGATGGATTAGAGGAAAGTGTCCATAAAATTGCAGCGATAATGTCGGGGTTTTCAATGTCATGCTTAATTCCCAGGACTCTATCTGTCCAATGCTCAACTACCTTGGAATTTACTCTTAAAACTTCGGAAAAGTGACGAACCATCTCATCAGATGTGAAAGCTTTGTTGTAAGCTTCATTAAAAATGGCAGTTGCTAATTCCCGCCACTGGCTCATTCCTTGGCTACCGATTTGTTTGAGGCTATTGGCTAAATTTCGTAAAAATTCACCTTTAATTCGATTTAAATCGTTAATCTCGCTTGTATAAACAAATAAAGCGCTACCATCAGTCTGAAGCCGGCGACGAATGCGACTGATCAGATGGCTTTTGCCTAGTCCTCTTTCAGCCTTGATAGTAATGCCTATGACTGGCTGTTGTTTAGTGCGAACTTTCTCAACGGCATCAAAAATAGCATCTGAGGCATGGGCATTTAAGGAGGGAACATCAGGAAAACCTGTTACCCAAATATCTTGACTTCTAACCACTAAAGGTCTGTCAAATGGGTTGTGACTTTTGATGGCATTGATTAGGCCGTTGTCGTTAGACATGGATCTAAAATGAGGTGAATTTTGGATTTTGGATACTCGATTTTGGATTGCTCACTATTTGTAGCTGCACCACATCTAAACTGGCGTTTCAGTACTGACGTTTCAGTGGGTGTGAAGAGCAACCTAAGAATAGGTTTATGAGTTTAAACGCTTGGCGTAGCAGCGTAACCCACTTACAGGAGTGGTTATGGAGTCTTCCAGTTTGTCTGGCTCGCTGTCTGATAAGCTACCGCCTTGGAGTTGTAAAATGTCCTTTTCTTGCATTTTCAGTAGCCACTCATTGAAATCTTGACGACTGACCCGATCGCCTATTTCTCTCCTAATCCGATAAATTGGCACCAGATCATCAAGGTTGTAGTTTTGATTCAGCTTGTCGTAGACTTCCAACGCCACTGTCTTAAACTCGTCATAAGAAGCAATCGCCCCAACCTTAACCCCATTAATTGGTACATCTGCACTAACTACCACAACATCAATCTGACTAATCCACCTCACCAACGCATTCGCCGCCCAAGTACCGACAATCGTCCCTTCAAACTTAAACTCGCCACTCCTCAAACCCTCACTCAACACCTCTAAACCCTTGGGAGATGTCAGAGAATATCCCTTTTTGGAGATTGCGATCGCACCCTGATTCTGTAATTCTTCAAATGAACTCTGATAATCTGCGACCTTCTGACTTTTAGATACAATTCGCTTAGTGAGTTGACCCTTCTTAACTTCCTGCTGCGTTCCTCCCAAATCCCACAGAGCCAAAAGGAGACGAGTTCTAGTTTTGGCTGTATTTTTTGATGTCATATTGAGTGTATTTTTTTGACAAAGATGATCATAGTAGCTGTATCTTTGTAAATTATTTACCCAGAAAAAATAACCGAGAAATTGCTGAATATTTGAGCGTTTCAGCCAAATAGATTCAGAAAAAATCAATAAGATATTTCCTTAGGATGAATGCAGTTTCTCTCAAAGGCAGGATGGAATACTTGAGAAAATCGATCATCATTACAAATGAAACGCTCTAGCTATGCAGTTGTAAATTGAGTGGTATATGTTTTTTCAATTCGAGGCGAAATAACAGGAATTCCAACTTTGTTTTTGCAACAGCAAAGCTTTTAGAAAATACAGGTGATGACAAAATCCGATGAACACAATATTTAAAGAACGTAAAATAGTTTCGCGTCTATTTGCAGTGCTGCTTTCGGCATTACTAATGGTACCCTTGCTGAGTAGCTGCGGAGGCGGTTCGCAAAAAGCTTCAGTTCCACCACCTGTTGATGACACCATTGGTAGAACAGTTAGCGATCGCACCACAAACCAACCCGAAGTTAAGAAGGGCTTGGGTACAGGACAAAAAGTGGCACTTTTGGCGGGAGCTGCGGCACTCTATTATATGTACAACCAACATAAAAATGCTCCCCAAGAAGGAGCCGAAGGTAAGTACTATCTTTCTAAAAACGGGCGTGTATACTACCGCGATGCTGAACATCGCGCTCATTGGGTAACTCCACCAGCAGAAGGAATTCGAGTACCCGAATCTGAGGCACAAAAGTATCGGGAATTCCAAGGCTATAACCGGAGTTCTACAGGTCGCGATCTCACTGGCATAACTTCATCCGCAGCACCGGCACTCTAGATAGCGAAGCGTGTGTAAATCTAAAGCGGGTTTCCCGGAGGATAACGCCGATCGCGCACGTGGGAGACACGAAACTAAATCAGGAGAAGGATTATGGTAAATTACTTTTTGCGAAAGGCGAAAGATTTCCTCTTGGGGTCGAACAGCGATCAATCTGAAAATGCCGAATTCCGCGATCGCAATGTTCGTCCAGCCAGCGAAGACCCTTATGGTGATCCCGCAGATCCGGCATCTTACGGCAAAGTTCGCCCAGCCAGTGAAGACCCTTATGGCGACCCCGCAGATCCAGCATCTTACGGCAAAGTTCGCCCAGCTAGTGAAGACCCTTACGGCGATCCCGCAGACACAGGAGAGTTTGGTGACGTCCGTCCAGCCAGCGAAGATCCTTATGGCGACCCCGCAGATCAGGATTCCCGCCGTTAACTTAACGCCAAACCTAACCCCCCAAACCCTTGCCTACTAGGAAATGGGGAAAATTCCAAGCCTCTCACCTAGAAAAAGAGAGGTTTTCCCAATTTGATTTGTAATACCAATTTGAAAAAAGAATGCGACAAATAGACCATTTGTAGAGACGCGATTCATCGCGTCTTTACCCAGCGATGTGTTGCAATAATTAATTTAATTGGTATAAGGCAGCAGGATGTAAACCTACTGCCTTTTGTTTTTGCAGTTATTTCGACAAATTACGAATTACGAATTATTTAATCAGCCATTGTTAGCCAAAATTTCCTGCGATCGCTGAATATTTTGACGCACAGATTCAGCCGAAGTATACAAAGCCTCTCTTTCTTCATCGCTGAGTGTCAATTCTAAAACACTCTCAATTCCACCACATCCCAATCGACAGGGAACACCAATCACAACATCTTCTAAACCGTATTCACCTTGCAGATATGTTGCCACGGGTAACAACCGCGACTGATTTAGCAAAATCGATTCTACCATCACACTAGTAGCCGATGCCGGAGCAAAAAAAGCGCCTCCCGTCTGCATCAACTCCACAATTTCTGCGCCACCATTGCGAGTTCTTTCTACCAAGCGTTCAATTGTGGCTGCATCCAGCAATTCAGTGATGGGAATGCCATTAACGGTAGCGTAACGAGACAAGGGAACCATTAAATCGCCGTGGCTACCCAATACCATCGCTTTGACATCGGCGGGTAAAACGCCCAATTCTAGGGCAATGAAAGTTTCAAAACGGGCGGAATCTAATACACCAGCCATACCCATAATGCGATCGCGTGGTAAACCAGTTGCTTGCCAAGCTAAATAAGTCATCACATCTAACGGATTGGTGACGACAATAAAAATAGCATTGGGAGAATGAGCGATCGCATTTTTTGCCGCTTCCACTACAATCTTGGCATTGGTTTTCAGCAAATCATCCCGGCTCATCCCTGGTTTGCGGGGAAGTCCGGCGGTAATTACCACGATTTGAGAACCAGCTGTATCAGCATAATTATTTGTGCCGATAATCTGGCGATTATGTATTTCAATTCCCCTGGCTTCCATCAAATCCAGCGCCAAACCTTGAGGCATTCCCGCAATAATATCTAGTAAAACTACATCTGCCAGGTTTTTCTCTGCAACCCGTTGAGCTAAAGTACTGCCAACCCTACCCGCACCCACGATGGTGACACGGGGTAAATTACAGACAATCGGGGAGTTAGGAGAAGAAGACATAAATTTAAGATGCGATTTGATCAACAAGAATCCAGGAGTCAGAATCAATGCTGAATGCTGAATTCTGACTCCTGAATTCTTTTTTATTATTTAAACTCTTCTAGTTGATCCACACGTAACCAAACGTTTGGTGTTGGCACTTTCCCGAACTTAATTAGGGCGTAATCACCTTTGACATCTACAATTTCGCCCTTGGTTTCAAACAAATAAGAAGGAAAGCGACTATCACTGGCTTTTGCTTCCAGACTGTTTTCCAGTTTCTCGCGGATAGCGCGAACCATATCTCCCTTTTTGACAGCCATAAGTTCCTCTCTCAAATTTGTAACTGGTTTTCTCTATCTGCATTTTAAGAGAGTTCCAAGTTTAGAAGTATAAAACTCCTAACTCTTGTCAAGACGAGATTAATCGCGTCTCTACTCCTAACTTCTAACTCCCCGTAGCGTTTGACCCTTTTTGAATTAAAAATTAAAAATATAAAATTAAAAATTAAGAAGAATAATAATTTTTAATTAATTTGGGATACAAGCCCCCACTGAT
>NNBV01000560.1_pt1 | contig 10195 bp, 9 predicted proteins | sample 1173771 | NCBI WGS metagenome assembly NNBV01 (sample SAMN07173938, study PRJNA388173) | plant metagenome | isolation source: symbiotic tissue sample KVS11 | place: Norway: Troms, Kvaloya island
ACAGAACCTAGTACCGCAAGGCGGARTTAAAAATTAAAAATTAAAAATTAAAAATGAATACAGCGTAAGTGTTTTATTCATTTGGAATGGGTGGTTTATTTCCGCCGACCTGTACTAGTAATCTTAACCATTAAGTGGTTCTCTGCTACTTTTTATTTGATTTATTTGCTTGTCTCGCTTCCTTAAGACTACGGATTTTTCAGCCCACTTTGCACTCAAGCCCTAATTGCAGGTCTTATTATGAATTTAATCAATGACTTTTGCTTGACAGTTGGGATACTCAAAGGTGTACAAGTACTTGTTGTAGACAACGATCGCGATAGTAGAGATTTGTACGCGTTTTTACTCCAAGACCTGAGCGCAAATGTGATTACTGCCGGTTCCGTAAAAGAAGCTTTAGAAATCCTGAATTGGTTTACGCCCAACATCCTTGTCTGTGAAATTAGGTTTTTAGGTGAAAGTATTTATACATTGCTAAATAGATTGGGTGCTATGGAAGTAGACAATGGTAATCATATTCCAATCATTGTGACTTCGACATCTACCACAGGTACTCATGATCAAATTCCAGATGTAGAGTTTGAAGAATATTTACTGAAACCATTTGACCTTGACAAATTTGTTTTCATAATTAGGAATCAAGTACAGGAAAAGGTGGCGGACAATTTTCGCCACGATGTAGTAGTTCTATGCTATTAAAATTGTTAGGCTGGAAAATGAAACTTGTATGATCGTTGTTAAAACTCCTCTTTCGCAATATTATGAGCGAATTACAGACCCAACTAGCAACCCATACCTGGATAGCAGCAACTTGGTACGAATATATCCAAATAATTGAAAATCCTACCTACGAAAAAGCCAAGGGCTACTACCACAATGGACACATGAGGATTGAAATGCCACCAGTCGGTAATGACCATGCTAGCGATCATACAATTATTCTCTTTGCTGTTAACTTATTTGCCAGCATCAAAGGCATTGCTCTAAATGGCAAGGATAATTGTACATATCGGAAAGCAGGCTTTAAGGAAGCTCAACCTGATGTGTCTTACTATATTGGTGAAAATGCTGATGTTGTTCCCTACGGCACTTCTATTATCAGACTAGATATATATCCACCACCAGATTTAGTTATTGAAGTTGCTAATACTTCACTTGCTGATGATCAAGGTGAGAAACGGCTTTTGTACGAAGATTTAGGAGTGAAAGAATACTGGATTTTAAATGTACAGAATGCCCAAATTATGGCTTTTTCTATTGAAAACCAAGGTAGTAGGCGGATTACAGAATCTCAGGTATTACCAGGATTAGCAATTTCTTTATTAAACGATGCATTACGGCAAACTCGTCAAATAAATCAAAGTCAAGTTGGTGCTTGGTTATTAACCCAATTTCAGCAATAATTACTTAAACCATTCTCAATAACAAGACTTGGGGCACGCAAGAGGCTTGAAGAATAGGACTTACGCATCAAGTACGAAATGTAGGGGCAATTCATGAATCATTGGTGTCAACTTAAGCTCAAACGTTTATTCCACAGGCATTTTACCCCCCTTAATCCCCAGGGCTGATTCATTCCATTTCAAACAGGATTTGTCAAGATGGTTAGCAAGAAAATTGTAAGTAAGCGTGACGAAGAGATGAACATTTAAGCACTGAAATATCAGTAAAATAGTTAGTTTCATCGGCACGCCAGTAACAAAATAACTAATTTTTAATCGCTAGAACCCTTGATTTTTCAAGCTCTTTGGGGAATGAATCAGCCCTGCCTTAATCCCCCCTTAGAAAGGGGGGAAACAAGAAATCTAGTTCCCTCCCCAATATATCGGGGAGGGTTAGGATGGGGTAACGCAGATTGTCATTGGAAGCCCGTTTTGACAAGGGTTTCACGTTAAGTTGACACCAATGTTCATGAATTGCCCCTACAGAAAATCAAGGCTTTCACATCATTTTTGCGTAAGTCCTGAAGAAGTCGGAAGGACGCTCTCTACGTTCGCGCAGCGTGTCGCAGACAGACGCTAAAAGCGTAGTTGCTTCTCTGTAAGAGGACGCGGAATCGCTACCGCTACGAAGAGAGGAAGTACAGTTTTGTAACGGGGATTAGACCCCGCCTAACACATACTTGCAACGTGTTAGAAGCTGGAGACTTAAACCCGCCGAAGTTTGTTAAACTAAACCTTTTGTTTTAAGTAAGCAAACTTCCGGCACAGTGCCATAGTGGCTAAAGTCACCCATTCAGGTGAAGGCATACAGACATTGAATACCTATTATGAAGGAAGATTAAGCAACTATGAAGCTAATTATGCGTCTAGTTGTTAGTTTACTAATAAAGATTTAATCCAAAAATTTTAACAACTTCCCATTCTTGCAATTGCCCTCTAATATTTATGTCCGCTCAATTAAGCATAATTTCCCAAAACTCCACTCCCCTGACTCCCCTAAGAGGAGCGGGGGAGGCTTTGGCCTTTTGGAGTCCTTTTACTATGGGCAATTCAACGGACATCATCATATAGCTACAGGCTACCCCCATAAAGCAAGATTCATAGGCTTCTAGATATGGCTACGTACATAGAAATTCCTGTTATTGGCAAAGTTAAGTATCCATTACGCTGGCTGATGGGGCTGATGGCAGGGGGTGCTTTGGTTGTGGGTACTATCACAACCTACACCTTGGTAAATCAAGGGGCAAATAAAGAAGATATTGCTAAATTAACTGTGCCAGTGGCAGCGCAAAACGTGACTTTGCGGATTACAGCTAGTGGCAAAGTTGTGCCAGTTCAGAGCGTAAATATTAGTCCGAAGAACCCCGGAGTGCTGTCACAATTATATGTGGAACAAGGCGATCGCATTCAACAAGGGCAAATTCTCGCCCGCATGGATAGTGCCGGCATTGAGGCTCAAAGGAGCCAGTACCGTGCTAACTTAGCCCAAAGTCAAGCACAGCTAGCCCAAGCCGTTGCTGGTAGCCGTCCTCAAGAAATCGCTCAAGCAAAGGCGCGGTTAGCACAAGCTCAAGCCCAACTAGCCCAAGCCAAGGCTGGTAATCGTCCCCAAGAGATTGCTCAATCTCAATCCCAAGTGGATGCGGCTCAAGCAAAGGTGAATTACACAAGTGAACAAGTAAAGCGTTACCAATACTTGTATAAAGAGGGAGCAGAGAAAAAACAATTACTCGATCAAGCCATCAGCGAAGACAAAAGTGCTAGAGCCAGTTTAGAAGAAGCTAAAAAACGATTGTCGTTAGTCAAAAGTGGTACTCGGACTGAGGAAATCGACCAACGCCAAGCGGCTGTAAATGAAGCACGAGCAGCATTAGTTCTGTTAGAAGATGGCACCCGTTCTGAAGAAATTGTGCAGCGTCAAGCAGCAGTTGCATCGGCTGAAGCTCAATTGAAGGGTGTGCAAGTGCAGTTAGATGAGACTATTATTCGCGCTCCTCTTTCGGGAATTGTTACCCAAAAGTATGCCGATCCAGGTGCCTTTGTGACACCTACAACTTCTGCTTCTACGAGTGCATCGGCAACTTCCAGTTCAATTGTTGCTGTAGCAAGGGGTTTAGAAATATTAGCTCAAGTTCCCGAAGCCGATATTGGCAGAATTAAACCGGGACAGCAGGTGGAAATTGTCGCTGATGCTTATCCCGATCAAGTTTTTAAAGGTCATGTGCGCCTGATTGCTCCCGAAGCAGTTGTAGAACAAGGTGTGACATCCTTCCAGGTGCGGGTTGCTCTCGATACTGGCACAGATAAACTCCGTTCTGGCTTAAACGTGGATCTAACTTTTTTAGGCGATCGCGTTAATAATGCCTTGGTATTACCAACGGTGTCAATTGTCACCGAAAAGGGTAAAACTGGTGTACTCGTACCAGATGCAAACAATAAAGCCCAGTTCCGCGAGATTACAGTTGGGGCACAAATCCAGAACCAAACTCAGATTTTAGGGGGAGTTAAAGAAGGCGATCGCATATTTGTTAACCCACCCAAAGACTACAAAATTGAGAAGAACAAAGAACAAAATAATTCGTAAGACATGAATTTTTTAGAAAGTGTCCAAATGGCGGGGAAAACTCTGCTGTCGAATAAACTGCGTAGCGCCCTCACGATGCTGGGTATAGTTATTGGCAACGCCTCAGTAATTGCCATGATTGGGATTGGTGAAGGTGGGCAAAAGTACGTGAATAAACAACTGGAGTCACTAGGGCCAAATGTGCTGTTTGTACTGCCAGGGAATCGAGAAACTCAGCGTATCTCCTTTGAAGTGCCAAAAACATTAGTGTTACAAGATGCGGAAGCGATCGCTTCTCAGGTACCAACAGTAGTAGGAGTTGCACCAGAGTTAAACAGAAGACAGGTGATTACATACCGCAACAGAAACACCGATGTCAATATCATTGGCACAACTCCTAGTTTCCTATCGGTGCGGGATTTTGAAACTGCTAAAGGTAGATTTTTTTCTGAGGTAGACATTAAGCGAAGTAACCAAGTCGTAGTGCTGGGTGGAGACTTGGCAGAAAAACTATTTGGTAGTAGTAACGCCATCGGACAGCAATTGCGAGTTGGAAATACTAGCTTTCAAGTGATTGGGACGTTAATAGCCAAAGGTTCCAGCGTGGGAGCAGATTATGATGATGCTGCCTTGATACCAATTACAACCTCAGCAAACCGACTTGTAGGAAAGAATTCTCCTTATGGCATTGCTTTAGATTATCTCGTTGCTGCCGCTCGTGACTCAGAGAGCGTAGATGCAGCAGAATTTCAAATTACTAATTTGTTGCGTCTACGGCACAAAATTAATGGTGAAGATGACTTTACTCTTCGCACCCAGAAAGATGCTTTGCAAACTGTCGGTCAAATTACAGGTGCATTGACAATTATGCTAGCAGCGATCGCAGGCATATCATTGTTTGTCGGTGGCATTGGCATCATGAATATTATGCTAGTCTCCGTCACCGAACGCACCCAAGAAATCGGATTGAGGAAAGCGATCGGGGCAACTGAGCAAGATATTTTGCTACAGTTCATCATTGAGGCAGTAATAGTTTCCGCCGCTGGCGGCTTAGTTGGGACTGCGGTTGGTATCAGTGGCATCTTATTAGTGGGAGCCTTAACTCCTTTAGAAGCGAGTCTTTCTCCTGTAGCGATTACTATGGCAGTTGGTGTTTCTGGGGGTATTGGTTTATTCTTTGGTGTTGTTCCTGCACGTCGCGCTGCTAAACTCGACCCCATTGTAGCTTTGAGAAGTGCTTAGTACATGATTTCACAAGTTCATAGCAAAAACTTCGATGCAAGAGTTAGAGTTTATTCCCACTATTTTAAAAACTTTCCTTTACCCAATAGAAAAACTATATAAAACCGCTTCCGATAAAATGGGATAGAAAGTCTAATATCAACAGGATGACGTTTAAAAAGGCGACCATTAAAGACTTTTTTTAGCTCTATTAACTGTGCATTGGTAAAAGTAGCTGCTGTTTCAGTGGGAATGTGAGCAAAAAAATGTTGCACGAAAGGGTCATTTTTGGAAGAGTTTTTAGTTGAGCGATTTTGAAACATATTGCTTTTTTGTAATCAAAAGTAAATTTTAAAAATTAGGACTGTGTTCAGAATCCCAGCACTTACCATCACGCCAAACTCTGTTGGTGTGTTCACATTCTGAACTATCGAAAATCCAAGGAATTGATGTCGGGTAAGAGAGACTAGAAGTGAGATTAAGTGAAGACAATACAAAAGAAAATATAGTGAAACTACAAATCAATAGAATGATTGAAAATCCTGTAATGAACAAGATATTACTAGGAGTCCAAAAAGGATATAAACCTTTTTGAGAGCGTAAACGCTTTCTTGAACGACGTTCTGAACCTCCTAACAACACCAGATAAAACCGTAGTCCAGGAATTGGTATTGAAACTCTTATGTCTAAAAAATGACCAGGTGAACTACTGTAGCCAAAACCCCGTTTTAGGGCTTCTATTTGCTGAACTGTGAAGGTATTTGCAATTTCTGGAGCAATCTGAGCGAAAAGTCGCTCAAAAGCAGGATCGTCGCACTGAGTATTATTCATGAATACTGTATATTACAATACACTAGTATTCATCGTCACACCTTTTGCTCCGGACATTACGCGCAAGAAGATGTAACAGCATAACTTTTCCTCAAAACTCTACCTATCAACCGTTTCGGTCTTATTTTAAATATTTTGTCTGTTTGTTAAGAAAAATGTGGGTAATGGATAATCTCAAAGGAAAGAGGAATAGAAGTAAGGGCAAAATATATTACATACAAAGGAAACAAGATCCTGTTACTTTCAAGGTTTTTTCGGGAATCCTTTAGTTGTATACCCACCACATTTGTCAGTTCATCAGATTAGGTAGGCTTATTTATGCAACTTATCACCTCGTTAGATATTAGAAATTCAGAATATTTATCAAAAAATCGGCTCATCAGTTACCACCACCAGTTGCGTCTAATTTTTTCGCTAGGTAATCAGGTAAAAAACGTTCTAGAAATTGGGATTTTTAATTCTCTGTTAACAGACATCCTGAAGAATAATGGATACAACGTTTCTACTGCTGATGTTGACCCCAGCCTCAAACCAGAAATAATTTTGGATTTGACTACAGATTTTTCATTACCAAAAGATAAATTTGATGCGATTGTCTTGTTTCAAGTGCTGGAACACTTCCCTTACGAACAGTCGGAAGAAGCATTGAGAAAACTTGCCATTGCAACCAAGAAATTTTTGGTGATTTCGATTCCCTATTGCACTCAATACCTCTCGTTTCAGGTGAAAACCTCTTTTTCAGGCAGACCAAGGCATTTACTATTCAATGTGCCAAAATTCTGGAGTACAACGCCAGTCTGTGACGAACACTACTGGGAAATGGGTTTGAAAGGCTATCCCAAAACACGGATTTTAAACTCTGTTGCCAAAGCTGGGTTAACTGTTAAGCAAGAATTTATCGATCCCACTTATCCATACCACTATTTTTTGGTGTTGGAGAAAAGTTCTAGCAATACTTAAGGAGTGGGGTAATACGGTTCGGTTAAGGTTTTTTGATGAAAATTTTAGATCGCAAAGATGCGATAAATCGCTGTCAAGACGAAAGATGATTATTGTAGAGACGGCGATTTATCGCGTCTCTTGCCTTAACCGAACAGTATTGAGGAGTGGGGGAGATGAGGGAGTAGGGAAATCCGAATCAGAAAATGGCGGCAAACAATGCTCAAAAAACGAGCGATGCCTAAGCTATCCTTTTAAAATCCTAATTGGTATCATGCCCTTCTATGTTCTCCGGGTTTATCCTGGAAAACAGAGGGATAGGCTGTATTAGCCACTATCATCTTTTCAGATACTAACATCGAAAAATTACCAATTATGCTAGAACAAGGCACTATCAGTATTCATACTGAGAATATTTTCCCGATCATCAAGAAGTCGCTTTACTCAGATCACCAAATCTTCTTGCGGGAACTGGTATCCAACGCTGTAGACGCCATCCAAAAGCTAAAAATGGTATCCCGCGCCGGCGATTATGCTGGAGACATCGGCGAACCAGAAATTGAAATTGCCATTGACAAAGATAAGAAAACTCTATCCATTTCCGATAACGGTATCGGGATGACCGCAGATGAAGTTAAGAAATATATCAATCAGGTTGCCTTCTCTAGTGCTGAAGAATTTATTCATAAATATGAAGGCAAATCAGATCAACCGATAATCGGCCACTTCGGTCTTGGTTTCTACTCTTCCTTCATGGTGGCGCAAAAGGTAGAAATTGATACTTTATCTTATCAAGAAGGGGCGCAGGCGGTTCACTGGACTTGCGATGGTTCCCCAGCTTTCACTCTCGAAGAATCTTCTCGGACAACTCGCGGTACTACTATTATTCTCAGCCTGCAAGGGGAAGAAGAGGAATTTCTCGAATCTGCACGAATCAAGAATCTTGTCAAGACATACTGCGACTTTTTGCCAGTCCCGATTAAACTAGATGGCGAAGTAATAAATAAGCAAAAAGCACCGTGGCGAGAGTCTCCAAGTAACTTAACTCAAGAAGATTATTTAGAGTTTTACCGCTATCTGTATCCTTTTCAAGAAGAACCACTGTTGTGGGTACATCTAAATACAGACTATCCCTTTATCATCAACGGGATTCTGTATTTCCCGAAAATGAGGCCGGATGTAGATGTTACCAAAGGGCAGATCAAGCTATTTTGCAATCAAGTTTTTGTCAGCGATAACTGCGAAGAAATTATCCCGCAATTTCTGATGCCAATGCGGGGTGTGATTGATAGCACCGATATTCCTCTAAACGTATCGCGTAGTGCCTTGCAAGGCGATCGCACCGTGCGGAGAATTGGTGATTACATTGCCAAAAAAGTAGGCGATCGCCTCAAAGAACTTTTCCGCGATAATCGTGAACAATACATTAGCGCGTGGAAAGACCTTGGCACCTTTGTAAAATTCGGCGTTCTTAACGACGAGAAATTCAAAAAACAAATCGAAGATATCATCGTCTTCCGCACCACCGCCAAGCTAACAGAAAAAGTTGCGCCTGAAACTCCAGTGGTTGAAGTCCAGTCTTCAGACGGGGATGCTTGGCAAGATGTCACTCCTTCACCCAGTTCTGAAAACTCAGCACCCAGCGCTCCTTACACCACGCTGAAAGAGTATCTAGAGCGTAACAAAGAACGCAACGAAAATCGGGTTTTCTACAGCACCGATGGAGCAACCCAAGCTACATACATAGAACTGCACAAAAATCAAGGATTGGAAGTCCTGTTTATGGACTCCTTCATCGATACCCACTTTATCAACTTCCTAGAGCGGGAATATCAAGATGTCAAGTTTACGCGGGTAGACTCAGACTTAGACAATACCCTGTTGGAACAAGACAAAGCTACGGAAATTGTTGATCCCAAGACGAACAAAACTCGCAGTGAGACGATCAAAGAGTTATTTGAGAAATCTCTCAACAAACCCAAACTTAACATCCGTACCGAAGCTTTGAAATCGGATGATCCTCAAGGAACACCACCTGCGATCGTGCTTTTACCAGAAATTCTCCGCCGTATGCGGGAAATGAGCGCCATGATGCAGCAGCAGACAGCAGAGTTTCCCGAAGACCACATTTTACTGGTGAATACTGCTCACCCACTGATTCAAAATCTGGCAAATATTAACCAAGGTAGTATCATTCAAGGTGATGGTGAATCGCCTACAAATCAGTTAGTCAACTTGATTTGCCAACACGTCTACGATTTAGCGCTGATGTCTCAGAAAGGATTTGACGCTGAGGGAATGAAATCCTTCGTCGAGCGATCGAATGAGGTACTCACCAAGCTGACGGAACAAGCAAGCAAGTAAGTAGTGGTGAGTTAGGAGTTAGGAGTTATTTCTCCCCCCCTCCCCACTCTCGACTCCCCACTTCTGTTGCCTAAGACCTAAAATGGAAAGGCTGTATTAAAATAAGAATCTGGAGATACTTGCTATGTCCCGTCGCTGTGAACTAACTGGTAAAAAGGCAAATAACGCTTTTGCTGTTTCCCACTCCCACCGCCGTACTAAACGCCTTCAGCACGCTAATCTGCAAAACAAGCGTGTTTGGTGGGAAGCCGGAAATCGCTGGGTGAGATTAAAGTTGTCTACCAAAGCAATTAAAACCCTACAAATTAATGGGTTAGAAGCAATGGCAAAAGAAGCTGGCATTAACCTAAATCATTACTAAATAATGTGGATTTCATAACCCAAAGCTTTCGTTGGGTGGAATACAGGTAATTTGTAGGGTAGCACAGCTAGGTGTGCTACCCTACTGCTTTGTCAAGCTAATTTTGAGGGCTTTTAGTAATTTTCTGTTACCCAATCAACACGATCCTTTCCCCAAAATCTTTCGCCTTCCACTACCCAGGTTGGCATTCCAGGACAAGCAAATTGTTCATATTCTGCTAAAGCTGCTACTAATTCTAGAATGCGATCGTCATTCAGCCCAACATCATTTGCACTAAATTAACTCGCTATTTTGATTGATATTAAACTTGGCTTTTAACCCATTGGCGAAATTATTTAACTAATTCCAAATAATCTTTTTCTCCCACCTGCTCTAAAAAATTAGAAATCTCCGTTAATGGCAGATTGGGAAATGCTAAACTCCGTTCAACAGATATATATTTTTGATTTTGTAAAATATTAATACTAAAAAAAT
>NNBV01004689.1_pt1 | contig 10195 bp, 4 predicted proteins | sample 1173771 | NCBI WGS metagenome assembly NNBV01 (sample SAMN07173938, study PRJNA388173) | plant metagenome | isolation source: symbiotic tissue sample KVS11 | place: Norway: Troms, Kvaloya island
CAGCTTGACCCCATCGCCCACGTGCTGCGCTTCTTCGAGACCAACGACGCAATCGTGACCCAGCTTGGCAAGCTGCAGCTCGATGGCGCGGTGTTCGATGCCGTCCGGGCGGGGCTGGMCGCTGGCGCCTTCGCCAAATTCAAGGGGGCGGCGCATATTTCGACGAAGGCCGTCCGCGAACTCATCCCGCACCTGATGGCGGGCAAACGCTATGACGAGGCCTGCGCCCTCGCCGGATACAACCACGCCGCATCGATGCTCGCCCATGTCGAGCAGGTGACCGACAAGGCCGGCTTCAACGCACTGGTGGCCGAGCTGGGCGATGCGATAGCCAATCCCATCGCGCGCAAATCGTTGACCGAGGGACTCAAGCAGCTGTGGGCCATGCGCAACAAATGGGGCCTTCCCGACGCCGTCCATATCGAGCTCGCCCGCGACGTCGGCAACAGCATCGAGAAGCGCCGCGAGATCGAGCGCGGCATCGAGAAAAATACCGCCGAGAGGGAGCGTCAGCGAAACGAAGTGCGCGAGCTCCTCAATATTGAGGACGTCAGCGGCGACACCCTGCTGCGCTATCGTCTATGGAAGGAGCAACAGGGCAAGTGCCCCTACACCGGCAATGACATCCATATCACGCAGGTGATCGCCACCGACAACAGTGTCCAGGTCGATCATGTCCTGCCGTGGTCCCGCTTCGGCGACGACAGCTTCAACAACAAGACGCTGTGCATCGCGCGCGCCAATCAGGAGAAGAAGCGCGACACGCCTTTCGAATGGTTCTCGCGGACGAAAACGTCCGATGCGTGGGACGAATTTTGCGCCCGTGTCGAAGGCTGCAAGGAGATGAAGGGCTTCAAGAAGCGCAACTACCTGCTGAAGAATGCGAAGGAGGCGGAAGAGAAATTCCGCAGCCGCAACCTCAACGATACCCGCTACGCGGCGCGCGTCCTCGCCGAGGCGGCGCGGCTGTTTTACCCTCGCGGCGAACGGCAGGAGAAGGATGGCTCAAGGCGGGTCTATACCCGCCCCGGAGCACTCACCGCCGCGCTGCGCACCGCCTGGGGAATCGAATCGCTCAAGAAGGTCGATGGCAAGAGGGTCGAGGACGCGCGCCATCACGCGCTCGATGCGGTGGTGACCGCGGCGGTCAGCGAAGCGGAAATCCAGCGGCTGACCAGGTCTTTTCAGGATTGGGAACAGCAGGGGCTCGGCCGCCCCCTGCGCCGGGTGGACGAACCTTGGGATGGCTTCCGCGAGGAGGTGAAGTCCGCGCTTGCGAGCGTCTTCGTGGCCCGCCCCGAACGCCGCCGTGCGCGCGGTGAAGGTCATGCCGCGACCATCCGTCAGGTTAAGGACCGCGACGGAGCGCAGATCGTGTTCGAGCGGAAATCGGTGCTCAATCTCACCGAGAAAGATCTCGACCGTATCAAGGACCCCGAGCGCAATCAGGCGACCATCGAGGCCGTGCGCAAATGGTTGCAGGACGGGAAGCCCGCCAACACCCTTCCGATGTCGCCCGCCGGCGATCCTATTTCGAAGGTTCGCCTCAGCACCAAGGGCAAGCCATCGGTTTCCGTTCGCGGCGGTACAGCCGATCGCGGCGAAATGGTGCGCGTCGACGTATTCACGAGGGCCAATAAGAAGGGGAAGGACGAGTTCTACCTTGTGCCGGTTTATCCCCACCAGGTGATGAACAAGCGGGAATGGCCAGAGCCACCGGCTCGCTCGGTGGTCGCCTATAGGGACGAGGCGGAATGGACCGAGATCGACCACAGCTTTGCGTTTCGATTTAGCCTATATGGGCGGAGCTTGGTCGAAATCGTCAGACCCAACGGCCAAGTTCTGCGTGGATATTTTCAAGGTCTTAATCGCTCGACCGGAGCCATAAATTTATCGAACCCTCGAGATTCCCGGTCGCTCAGCGATGATGATGGGAACTCCATGCGAAGCATCGGCGCGAAAACTTTATTAACCATGAAGAAGTACAGTGTGGACCGGTTCGGCCGTCGCGCCGAGGTGAAATCCGAGGTCCGCACATGGCATGGCGTGGCTTGCACATCTCCCAGCCCGCCCGGCTGACGCATCGAAATACGCAAGTCGTCGTCGAACGGGACGAGGACGAAACCCCCCTCACCTTCCCTGTCGAGGATATCGCCTGGATCATCCTCGACACGCCGCAAGTTTCGGTCACGGGCGCGCTGCTGACGGCGCTCGCCGTGAACGGCGTCGCGCTGATCGTACCCGATGGCAAGCACCACCCGGCGGGGATGCTGCTGTCGTTCCATCAGCATCACGCGCAGTCCGCCGTCGCCCATGCGCAGATCGCCGCCAGCGGCCCACTCAAGAAGCGCCTGTGGCAGAAAATCATCGCCGCGAAGATCGAGAACCAGGCCGCCGTGCTGCGCGCCTTCGGCAGCGAAAGGGCGGAAGGGCTTTCCGCCATGGCGCGCCGGGTGCGCTCGGGCGATCCCGACAATCTCGAGGCGCAGGCCGCTCGTGCATATTGGTCCGCGCTGTTCGAAACCTTTCGCCGGCACGACGAAGACCGGCGCAACGGCCTGCTCAACTATGGCTATGCCGTGGTGCGCGCGGCGCTGGCTCGCGCACTCACCGCGTCCGGCCTGCTCCCCGCCTTCGGACTGCACCACAATTCCCGCGTGAATTCCTTCAACCTCGTGGACGATTTGCTGGAGCCGTTCCGCCCCTTGGTGGACCGGATGGCGCGAGCGCGAGCCCCCGAGGAGGACGGCGACGAACTGACCGTGGCGGACCGCCGCCACATGGCCGGCATCCTGGCCGAAAGCGTCTCGATCGGGGAGGAACGCCTGACCGTCCTTGCCGCCACCGAAGCCGTGGCCGCCAGCCTTGTCCGCGCCATCGACGGCGGCGACGCTTCGCTTCTGGTCGCGCCCGCGCTGCCGCTGGCCCGGCGCGGCTGACGATGGAAGCCGATGAGGTCCGCTTCATGTGGCTGATGGTGTTCTTCGACCTGCCGGTGAAGACCAAGCCGCAGCGCCGGCGCGCAACGCGCTTCCGCCAGTTCCTCAAGAAGGACGGCTACATCATGCTGCAACTTTCGGTTTACGCGCGGGTTTGCCGGGGGCAGGATGCTGTGGAAAAGCATGCCCGTCGGGTGCGCGCGAGCCTGCCCCGAGAGGGCAGCGTGCGAACGCTTCAGGTCACGGACAAGCAATATGGCAGGATGGACTTGATGCTGGGGACAGCGCCAGAAACTGAGAAGATCGGCCCATCGCAGATGGTTCTGTTGTGATTTCGGCGGCGCTCAAGCCACGGAAATCACAACAGTTCCAATCCATTACCGCAGAGCCGTCCTACCATGGGCAAATCGGTAGGGAAACCACGGCGGCGACAGCGAACTGGACCTGAGCGCGGGGGTCCTACCATGGGCAAATCGGTAGGGAAACCACGGCGTGCGAGCGTTACGAGCGGGTATGCCTGGGGTCCTACCATGGGCAAATCGGTAGGGAAACCACGGCATCAGCAATGCGCGACCATTCCTTGGCTACGTCCTACCATGGGCAAATCGGTAGGGAAACCACGGCCGAAACGGTATGCCGTGGCAATACCAATCTGGGTCCTACCATGGGCAAATCGGTAGGGAAACCACGGCGCAGGCGTTGCTATTGGCGAGGGAGTTGAAGTCCTACCATGGGCAAATCGGTAGGGAAACCACGGCCGCAGATTGTCGTTTTCGCGCTGCGTGTCCGTCCTACCATGGGCAAATCGGTAGGGAAACCACGGCCGCAGATTGTCGTTTTCGCGCTGCGTGTCCGTCCTACCATGGGCAAATCGGTAGGGAAACCACGGCCGCCCTGGCGACATCGGCGGCATAGCGCACGTCCTACCATGGGCAAATCGGTAGGGAAACCACGGCCCCATGAAGGGGATGACGTTTTCAAGGTCAGTCCTACCATGGGCAAATCGGTAGGGAAACCACGGCACCCGGACCGGGCGGGCGGCGTGGTGACTTTGGTCCTACCATGGGCAAATCGGTAGGGAAACCACGGCCGCCTCCCCCTTCATCCGTTCGAGCCGGGCGTCCTACCATGGGCAAATCGGTAGGGAAACCACGGCCACCCCCTGTCGTTTTGGCCGCGCAGAAACGTCCTACCATGGGCAAATCGGTAGGGAAACCACGGCTATGCCGACGAACTCGCCAGCGTGTCACAGGTCCTACCATGGGCAAATCGGTAGGGAAACCACGGCAACGGCGGGCGTTTCTTCGGCGGTATTCTTGTCCTACCATGGGCAAATCGGTAGGGAAACCACGGCGTTATGCACGTAGCAAATGCAATCAATCTCGTCCTACCATGGGCAAATCGGTAGGGAAACCACGGCACCTGCTGGCCCGCAGACGATAGTTAGCGGGTCCTACCATGGGCAAATCGGTAGGGAAACCACGGCGGGGCGGCGATCCATCTCGCCAAGCCTATGAGTCCTACCATGGGCAAATCGGTAGGGAAACCACGGCGATAGCGACCGAAGACCCCGGCAAGCCGGGGCCTTCGGTCGCTACGGCGCAGCAGCGCCGATTGCTTGGCAGTAAAGGAAAGAAGAGGCCGCCTCGCGGCGGCCTTCCCAGTGTCGCCTATCGAAAGCGGCTTACCCCAGCAGTTCCTGCTCGAGCTTCTTGGCCATTTCCTCGATGTTCTCCGGCGGCCAGCCGGGGATGTCCATTCCCAGGCGCAGGCCCATGCTACTCAGCACTTCCTTGATCTCGTTCAGGCTCTTGCGCCCGAAGTTGGGCGTCCGCAGCATCTCGGCCTCGGTCTTCTGGACCAGGTCGCCGATGTAGATGATGTTGTCGTTCTTGAGGCAGTTGGCGCTGCGCACCGACAGCTCGAGCTCGTCCACCTTCTTGAGCAGATAGCGGTTCAAGGTGTTGGTGTCGCTCTCGGGCATTTCGGCGGCATGGCCGATCATCGGCCCGCCCGCGGGCATGGGCACGCCTTCCTCGAAGTGAACGAACAGGCTGAGCTGGTCCTGGAGGATGCGCGCCGCATAGGCGACCGCGTCCTCGGGGCCCACCGTGCCGTCGGTCTCGACCGTGAGGCTGAGCTTGTCGTAATCGAGCTCCTGCCCGACGCGCGAAACGAAAATCCCCTCGCCGGTCGCCCGGGAGGGGAGTTCCGAACAGAGAAACCTCTGTATCAGTGCTTCTCTAAGGAATTTCCTTTGCAGGATGATCCTTCACAGCGAAGCAAACTGTTACCGTGGCTTCCCTACCGATTTGCCACCCGCACAGTTGCGGATTGACGAGGGACCGTCAAGGCGCTTTCCTGTCCTCGGGGGTAAGAACGTGGACAATCTGACATTTGGCATCGACCTCGGCATCGCTTCTTGCGGCTGGGCGGTCATCCGGAATCCCTCGCGCGAGGGTGAAGGAGGGAAGATCGTCGCGCTCGGCAGTTGGATGTTCGACGTTCCCGAAACTGACAAGGAGCGGACGCCGAGCAACCAGATACGGCGCGGCAACCGCCTGCTCCGCCGCGTGATCCGCCGTCGCCGCAACCGGATGGCGGAGCTGCGTCGCCTGTTCCGCGAGCACGGCCTGATCGGCTCGGCGGAGCCTGAGGTCCTCAAGCGGCCCGGACTGGACCCGTGGGAGCTTCGCGCGCGCGGGCTCGACAAGATGCTGGAGCCTGCCGAACTCGCGGTCGCGCTGGGGCACATCGCGAAGCGCCGGGGGTTCAAATCGGCGGCCAAGCGCAAGGAAGCCAACGTCGCGAGCGACGATCAGAAGATGCTCAAGGCGCTGGAAGCGACCAAGGAGAAGCTGGGCCGTTACCGCACGCTAGGCGAAATGTTCGCACGCGATCCGGATTTCGCCTGCCGGCGGCGCAACCGTGACGGCGTTTACGACCGAACAGCGAGCCGAGACGATTTGGCGCACGAAGTTCGCACGCTGCTTGCGGCACAGCGCCGCCTCGGCAACCCGTTGGCGACCGACGCACTGGAAGAGGCCTATGCCGGTATCGCGTTCTTCCAGCGCCCGTTGCAGGACAGCGAAAGGCTGGTCGGCACCTGCCCGTTCGAAAGGAACGAGAAGCGCGCTCCGAAGCTGTCGCCCTCGTTCGAGAAGTTCCGCCTGCTCCAGCGCCTCGTGAACCTGCGGATCACCACCGATGACGGCGAGCGGCCTCTGACACCCCAGGAACTGGCGCTGGTGACCGTCGACCTTGCCGCAACCGCTGCAAAGCTGCAGGTCAAGAAAGTCCGCTCGCTCATCGGTTTGCCCGCGCACCATCGTTTTACCGCGATCAAACCCGAGCAAGAGGACATCGATATTGCCGCGCGAACCGGCGAAGCCCTCACCGGCACCCGCGCGCTGCGCAAGGCGCTTGGCGAAGAGCTTTGGGCGACGATGCAAGAACGGCCTGAGCAGCTTGACGCCATCGCCCACGTGTTGAGCTTCTTCGAGACCAACGACGCAATCGTGACCCAGCTTGGCAAGCTGCAGCTCGATGGCGCGGTGTTCGATGCCGTCCGGGCGGGGCTGGACGCTGGCGCCTTCGCCAAATTCAAGGGGGCGGCGCATATTTCGACGAAGGCCGTCCGCGAACTCATCCCGCACCTGATGGCGGGCAAACGCTATGACGAGGCCTGCGCCCTCGCCGGATACAACCACGCCGCATCGATGCTCGCCCATGTCGAGCAGGTGACCGACAAGGCCGGCTTCAACGCACTGGTGGCCGAGCTGGGCGATGCGATAGCCAATCCCATCGCGCGCAAATCGTTGACCGAGGGACTCAAGCAGCTGTGGGCCATGCGCAACAAATGGGGCCTTCCCGACGCCGTCCATATCGAGCTCGCCCGCGACGTCGGCAACAGCATCGAGAAGCGCCGCGAGATCGAGCGCGGCATCGAGAAAAATACCGCCGAGAGGGAGCGTCAGCGAAACGAAGTGCGCGAGCTCCTCAATATTGAGGACGTCAGCGGCGACACCCTGCTGCGCTATCGTCTATGGAAGGAGCAACAGGGCAAGTGCCCCTACACCGGCAATGACATCCATATCACGCAGGTGATCGCCACCGACAACAGTGTCCAGGTCGATCATGTCCTGCCGTGGTCCCGCTTCGGCGACGACAGCTTCAACAACAAGACGCTGTGCATCGCGCGCGCCAATCAGGAGAAGAAGCGCGACACGCCTTTCGAATGGTTCTCGCGGACGAAAACGTCCGATGCGTGGGACGAATTTTGCGCCCGTGTCGAAGGCTGCAAGGAGATGAAGGGCTTCAAGAAGCGCAACTACCTGCTGAAGAATGCGAAGGAGGCGGAAGAGAAATTCCGCAGCCGCAACCTCAACGATACCCGCTACGCGGCGCGCGTCCTCGCCGAGGCGGCGCGGCTGTTTTACCCTCGCGGCGAACGGCAGGAGAAGGATGGCTCAAGGCGGGTCTATACCCGCCCCGGAGCACTCACCGCCGCGCTGCGCACCGCCTGGGGAATCGAATCGCTCAAGAAGGTCGATGGCAAGAGGGTCGAGGACGCGCGCCATCACGCGCTCGATGCGGTGGTGACCGCGGCGGTCAGCGAAGCGGAAATCCAGCGGCTGACCAGGTCTTTTCAGGATTGGGAACAGCAGGGGCTCGGCCGCCCCCTGCGCCGGGTGGACGAACCTTGGGATGGCTTCCGCGAGGAGGTGAAGTCCGCGCTTGCGAGCGTCTTCGTGGCCCGCCCCGAACGCCGCCGTGCGCGCGGTGAAGGTCATGCCGCGACCATCCGTCAGGTTAAGGACCGCGACGGAGCGCAGATCGTGTTCGAGCGGAAATCGGTGCTCAATCTCACCGAGAAAGATCTCGACCGTATCAAGGACCCCGAGCGCAATCAGGCGACCATCGAGGCCGTGCGCAAATGGTTGCAGGACGGGAAGCCCGCCAACACCCTTCCGATGTCGCCCGCCGGCGATCCTATTTCGAAGGTTCGCCTCAGCACCAAGGGCAAGCCATCGGTTTCCGTTCGCGGCGGTACAGCCGATCGCGGCGAAATGGTGCGCGTCGACGTATTCACGAGGGCCAATAAGAAGGGGAAGGACGAGTTCTACCTTGTGCCGGTTTATCCCCACCAGGTGATGAACAAGCGGGAATGGCCAGAGCCACCGGCTCGCTCGGTGGTCGCCTATAGGGACGAGGCGGAATGGACCGAGATCGACCACAGCTTTGCGTTTCGATTTAGCCTATATGGGCGGAGCTTGGTCGAAATCGTCAGACCCAACGGCCAAGTTCTGCGTGGATATTTTCAAGGTCTTAATCGCTCGACCGGAGCCATAAATTTATCGAACCCTCGAGATTCCCGGTCGCTCAGCGATGATGATGGGAACTCCATGCGAAGCATCGGCGCGAAAACTTTATTAACCATGAAGAAGTACAGTGTGGACCGGTTCGGCCGTCGCGCCGAGGTGAAATCCGAGGTCCGCACATGGCATGGCGTGGCTTGCACATCTCCCAGCCCGCCCGGCTGACGCATCGAAATACGCAAGTCGTCGTCGAACGGGACGAGGACGAAACCCCCCTCACCTTCCCTGTCGAGGATATCGCCTGGATCATCCTCGACACGCCGCAAGTTTCGGTCACGGGCGCGCTGCTGACGGCGCTCGCCGTGAACGGCGTCGCGCTGATCGTACCCGATGGCAAGCACCACCCGGCGGGGATGCTGCTGTCGTTCCATCAGCATCACGCGCAGTCCGCCGTCGCCCATGCGCAGATCGCCGCCAGCGGCCCACTCAAGAAGCGCCTGTGGCAGAAAATCATCGCCGCGAAGATCGAGAACCAGGCCGCCGTGCTGCGCGCCTTCGGCAGCGAAAGGGCGGAAGGGCTTTCCGCCATGGCGCGCCGGGTGCGCTCGGGCGATCCCGACAATCTCGAGGCGCAGGCCGCTCGTGCATATTGGTCCGCGCTGTTCGAAACCTTTCGCCGGCACGACGAAGACCGGCGCAACGGCCTGCTCAACTATGGCTATGCCGTGGTGCGCGCGGCGCTGGCTCGCGCACTCACCGCGTCCGGCCTGCTCCCCGCCTTCGGACTGCACCACAATTCCCGCGTGAATTCCTTCAACCTCGTGGACGATTTGCTGGAGCCGTTCCGCCCCTTGGTGGACCGGATGGCGCGAGCGCGAGCCCCCGAGGAGGACGGCGACGAACTGACCGTGGCGGACCGCCGCCACATGGCCGGCATCCTGGCCGAAAGCGTCTCGATCGGGGAGGAACGCCTGACCGTCCTTGCCGCCACCGAAGCCGTGGCCGCCAGCCTTGTCCGCGCCATCGACGGCGGCGACGCTTCGCTTCTGGTCGCGCCCGCGCTGCCGCTGGCCCGGCGCGGCTGACGATGGAAGCCGATGAGGTCCGCTTCATGTGGCTGATGGTGTTCTTCGACCTGCCGGTGAAGACCAAGCCGCAGCGCCGGCGCGCAACGCGCTTCCGCCAGTTCCTCAAGAAGGACGGCTACATCATGCTGCAACTTTCGGTTTACGCGCGGGTTTGCCGGGGGCAGGATGCTGTGGAAAAGCATGCCCGTCGGGTGCGCGCGAGCCTGCCCCGAGAGGGCAGCGTGCGAACGCTTCAGGTCACGGACAAGCAATATGGCAGGATGGACTTGATGCTGGGGACAGCGCCAGAAACTGAGAAGATCGGCCCATCGCAGATGGTTCTGTTGTGATTTCGGCGGCGCTCAAGCCACGGAAATCACAACAGTTCCAATCCATTACCGCAGAGCCGTCCTACCATGGGCAAATCGGTAGGGAAACCACGGCGGCGACAGCGAACTGGACCTGAGCGCGGGGGTCCTACCATGGGCAAATCGGTAGGGAAACCACGGCGTGCGAGCGTTACGAGCGGGTATGCCTGGGGTCCTACCATGGGCAAATCGGTAGGGAAACCACGGCATCAGCAATGCGCGACCATTCCTTGGCTACGTCCTACCATGGGCAAATCGGTAGGGAAACCACGGCCGAAACGGTATGCCGTGGCAATACCAATCTGGGTCCTACCATGGGCAAATCGGTAGGGAAACCACGGCGCAGGCGTTGCTATTGGCGAGGGAGTTGAAGTCCTACCATGGGCAAATCGGTAGGGAAACCACGGCCGCAGATTGTCGTTTTCGCGCTGCGTGTCCGTCCTACCATGGGCAAATCGGTAGGGAAACCACGGCCGCMYTGKCGTTTTCGCGCTGCGTGTCCG
>NNBV01001161.1_pt1 | contig 10194 bp, 8 predicted proteins | sample 1173771 | NCBI WGS metagenome assembly NNBV01 (sample SAMN07173938, study PRJNA388173) | plant metagenome | isolation source: symbiotic tissue sample KVS11 | place: Norway: Troms, Kvaloya island
GCGCCATGGTGCGCTGGGGCGGCGCACGCTCACGCGGCTGTTCCGTGACGAGACTGGCATCACCTTCACGATGTGGCGCCAGCAGCTGCGGTTGATGGAGGCATTGCGCCGGCTCGCTATGGACACGCCGGTGACCACGGTGGCGATGGACCTGGGCTATGAAAGCCCAAGTGCATTCACTGCGATGTTCCGGCGGGTGATGGGCAAGACGCCCAAGCATTACCTGGGGCGGTGCGATTCGGACATGGGCTGAAGCTGTGGGGTGAGGTGAGACCCCTCCCCCTGCGCTAGAGCCCCGCGCCCGCGCCCCCCGTGAGCGCCTGCGCCTGCACCTTCCTGCGCAGCATGTGCATGCGCAGCGCCACATGCAGTTCAAGCGAGCGTCCGCCCACACGCCAGTTTTTCAGCAGGCCGTCGACCGACTCCAGCCGCTGGCGCAAGGTGTTCACATGGATCTGCAGAGCGTCGGCGGTGGCCTTCGCGTTCTGCGCATGCTCCAGGTAGGCCAGCAGCGTGCCGGCCAGGTCGGTGCCGCGGCGCTGGTCGTGCTGCACCAGCTCCCCCACGGTCGCCTCGATGAAGCCGGCGACGTCGGCGGCGCGGCGCTGCTCGAACAGCAGTGAATACATCGACAGCGTGGCCTCGGGCAGCAGCTCGTGCGAGCGACCCAGCGCACGCATGATGTCGATGCCGCGCTTGAGCGCGCGAAAGCAGCCGGGCAGCCCGTCGACCTGCGACTGCGTGCCGGATGTCACGCCCACCGCGCTCAGGCGCGCGTCGGGCAGCAACGTGGCCTGCAGCGCCGACTGCAGCGGCTCGAACGCGGCCTCGGGGCAAATGGCCACGATGAAGCCCTCGCATTCCTCTAGCAGCGTGCCGCGCGCCACGGCCGGGCGCATGCGGCGCAGCGCGTATTCGATGTGCCGGTCTTCCACGCTGAGCACCGCCATGCGCAGCGGCAGCCCCAGGTCCAGGCCCAGTGGCTGGGTGCGCAGTTGCAGCGCGGCCGGCGATTCCTGTTGCCAGCTCACCAGCGCGCGGATTGCCGCGGCCGACTCACCGCTCACCACCAGCTCGCTGCGCTCCTGCGACAGCAACACCACGCCCGCGACCAGCGCGCCGCGCTCGAAGGTGCGTATCTCGGTGGCGCTCATCGCGCGGTCCGACAGCATCACCATCGCGCCCAGCAACCGGTCGGCGCCCATCAGCGCCGCCACGCGCAGATGAAAGTGCGGGTCGGGCCCGCCGCCGTGGCCTTCGACCGCATGCGAGCGGCCCGAGCGCCGGCCTTCGGTGAGCGCGCTGTGCATCAGGTCCTGCACCGGCGTGAGGCTCAGCAGCTCGGCCAACCCGCTGGCCAGGTGCGCGGGCGCCAGCGTCGCGTGCTGGGTCGGCTGCTCGGCCTCGTCGAGCAGCGCGATGTGAACGCCCAGCATCGACGCCACCATGTTGAGGATGTCGACCACGCTGCAGCCGCGCGCGACCAGCCGCGTCATCTGCTCGTGCGCCTCGGCCGCGGTCTGAATCTCCTCGGCCTGGCGGTGCAGCGAGGCGTTGGCATCGCTGGCGCGTTGCAGCGCCACCTGCGCCTCCTGGAACAGGCGCGCGTTCTCGATGGCCACCGCGGCCTGCGCGGCCAGCGTCGACAGCATCGCGACCTCCCACGGCGCATGGCGGCGCGGCTGCCGGTCGCAGATGCACAGCACGCCGATGCAGTGGTTGCCCACCATGAGCGGCGCGCCCAGCAGCGACTGCACGCCCTCGTCCTTGATGGCCAGGTCGATGCCCTGCTCGTGCGCAAAGCCGTGGTCGGTCAGGTAGTCGCTGCTGTGGTACGGCGTCTTGTGCTTGAGCACATGGCCGCAGATGCCGTGGTCCAGCGGCACGCGCACGTTCTTGAAGCGCTCCGAAATCGCGCCCTCGGTCGCGCGAATGTAGAAGTCGTTGCGCAGGCGGTCGAAGTTGGTGAGGTAGCCGATGTCGGCCGAAAAAATCTGCCGCGCGCGGCGCACGATGGCCTGCAGCACCAGTTCGAGGTCGCGAATCGACGTGAGGTCTTGCGCGCTCTCCAGCACCACCAGCAGGCCGCGCTCGCGCCGCTGTTGCAGCACCTGCTGCTCGCAGACCGCCACCGCCGCGCGGATGCTGCCCGCCAGCAGCGAGCGCTGGGCCGGGTCGCGCACCGTGGCCTGCACGCGCGTCAGCATGTCGTCGAACTCGCGCGCGCTGGCGTTGCGCTGAAGCATGGCGAGCAGCTCCGACTGCAGCTCCGCCGGCACCAGCGCCGCGGTTTCAGCCTCGTGCGCGCCCATGGCCGCGCCGCCTTGGCGCGCGACCGATTCCGATGTTGTCAAAGACCTCTCCCGGTGTGTGCCCCTGCGGGCATCAAAGCTCAGTGCAAACCCTGATGCGAACCGCACTGCGGTGCGGCCGATGTGCGAACCGCCCATACGGCAGTCGATCTGGTGTGTGGATGCGCCATAGGAGATCGCGGATGCGATCGACATGATTCATGCACTCGCACATTAACAGTGAGAGACCACAGGAGACAACCCAGTGAAATCGCTTGCCACACTCATGGCGTGGGGAACGGCCGTGTTCGCCCTGGCCACTGCCGCCATCGCCCAGCCTCAACCGCAGCCCCAGCGCCCGGCCGAAATAAAGCTCGGCATCAGCACCTTCATGACCGGCCCGGCCTCGGTGCTCGGCGCGCCCGCCAAGGTGGCGGCCGACATGTGGATCGAAGACTTCAACGCCGCGGGCGGCATCAGCGGCACCAAGCTCAGCCCCACGTGGATCGACGAAGGGCAGGGCGCCGACAAGTTCCTCTCCGAGTACCGCCGCCTGGCGCAGGAGCCCGGAGAAAAGCTGATGCTGTCGGCCATCTCCAGCGGCTACTGCAATGCGCTGGCGCCGGTGGCCGAAGACCTCAAGGTCATCAACATTCTTTGGGAGTGCTCGACCGAGAAGGTGCTCGAAGAGCGCCGCTACAAGTACGTGTTTCGCACCGGTCCCAACGGCACCATGGAGATGGTGGCGGCCGTGCTGCACCTGCTCAAGACCAAGCCCGACTTCAAGACCCTTGCGGTGGTCAACCAGGACTACGCCTGGGGCCGCGACTCGTGGGAAATTTTTCGCAACACGCTGCTCGCGCTCAAGCCCGACGTGAAGATCGTGGCCGAGCTGTTCCCCAAGTTCGGCGCGTCCGACTTCTCGAGCGAGGTCACGCGGCTGCAGGCGCTGCGGCCCGACGTGGTGCTGTCCACCGCCTGGGGCGGCGACCTCGACACCTTTCTGCGCCAGGCCTCGCAACGCGGCCTGCTCAAGTCGTCGCAGTTCGTGTTGCCGCTGGCCGACTCGTCGCTCGAGCGGCTCGGCGACGCGGTGCCGCCGGGCGTGATCGTGGGCTTCGTCGGCGACGGCTACTTTGCCGACCCGGAGTTTGCCAACGACCCCGAGGCGCGCGCCTTCGTGCAGAAGTTCAAGCAGCGCACCGGTGCCTACCCCAACTTCGCCGTGTATCACATGGTGCAGGCGCTGAAGGCGGCCACCGGTGCCTACAAGCAGGCGCTTGCCGACAACAAGGGCCAGTGGCCGAGCACCGACCAACTCGCGGCCACCTTGCGCAAGCTGGAGTACCGCGGCCTGTCGCGCCCGATCAAGCTGCGCGAGGACGGCCAGGCACTGCAGGGCCAGCTCTACGGCGTGACCGCCAAGGACGCGTCGCAGCCCTTCCCGGTGGCGCGTCAGCTCTCGTTCTATCCGGCCGACATCCTCACGCCGCCCGTGGGCCAGAAGTCCGCCGAGTGGGTGAAGACGCTCAAGCCCGCGCTGCTGAAGAGCCCGCAGATCCGGCGCGTGGGCGACTGATGCAGTCGACGCGACCGACATCCCTCACATCACCGACTTCAGCCACATCACCGACATCAAGGACAAGAGGCGCCCACCGTTCATGGACCTGAACCTTCTTTTGCTTGCCACCGTCGACGGCCTGTCTTACGCCGGCTTGCTGTTTCTCATCTCGCTGGGCCTCACGTTGATCTGCGGCGTCTTCGGCGTGATCAACGTGGCGCACGGCAGCCTGTATGCCTTTGGTGGCTACAGCGCGGCCAGCCTGCTGGCCTGGCTGCTGCCGCACACCTCGTCCACGTGGGTGCTGGTGGGCTCGCTGTTCGTCGCCGCGGCGGTGGTCGGTGGCTCTTTGGGCGCCTTGCTGGAGCGTGGCCTGCTGCGCCACTTTCAGGACCGCGACCCGGTGCTGCAGCTGCTTGTGACCTTCGCGGCCTTCATGGTGCTGGAAGACGTGCAGCGCATGGTGTGGGGCGCCACGCCCGTCAGCGCGGGCGACCTGGCCACGCGGCTCGGCACCACCCAGCTGCTGGGCGTTACCTTCCTGAACTACCAGCTGCTGTTCATTCCCGGCGTGGCGCTGGTGGCCTACGCGGGCCTGCAGTTTCTGTTGCGCCATTCGACCGCGGGGCGGCAGATTGTGGCGGTCATTCACCACCGCGAAGTGGCGACCGCACTGGGCATCCACGCGGCGCGTGTCGGCACGCTGACCTTCGCGCTGGCCGGTGCGCTCGGCGCGCTGGGCGGGGCGCTGTCGGTGCCCATGACGTCGTTCGTGCCCGGGCTTGGCGCCGAGATGATCGTGACCTCTTTCGCCGTCATCGCCACCGCCGGGCTGGGGCAGATCACCGGCGCGCTGGTGGCTGCCGTGCTGATCGGCATGGCGCGTTCGCTGGCGGTGTACACGCTGCCCGAGCTCGAAGTCGTCATGCCCTACCTGATGATGGTGGCGGTGCTTTTGGTGCGCCCGCACGGGCTCTTCACCGTCACCGTGGCGCGGAGGATCTGATGCGCAAACCGACCTCTCTTGCGGTGGGCGCACTCGTGGTGCTGGTGCTGCTGGTGTTGCTGGGTACTGGCTGGGCCGTGCCCTCGTCGCGCATGCCGCTCATCACCTTGCTGTGCTTCGGCTTGGCCGCGCTGGGACTCACGGTGCTCATGCGCGCGGGCCAGGTGTCGTTCGGCCACGCCATGTACGCGGCCATCGGCGGCTATGCCACAGCGTTCAGCGTGCGGGCGTTCCCTGGCATCGACGGCGTGGTCGCGGTTGCCGCGGGCGTGCTCGCCAGCCTGGTGTGCGGTGCGTTGATGGCGGCCTTTGTGTCGCGCTACCGCGGCATCTTCTTCGGCATGCTGAACCTCGGCCTGTCGATGGTGCTGTTCTCGCTGGCCGGCAAGCTCTATGCGTGGACCGGCGGCACCGACGGCCTGCGCTTCGAGCGGCCCACGCTGCTGGGCATGGCGCTGGAGCGCGGTCAGTTCGAACTGGGCGTGCTGGTGCTCGTGCTGTCGCTGGCCGTGGCCGTTACCTGGGCGGTGCAGCGCTACTTCGACTCTTCCTCGGGCCAGGTGATGGTGGCGCTGCGCACCAACGAAACCCGGCTGGAGTACATCGGCCTGTCGGCCCGCATGGTGCTGGCCGAGGGCTACGTGCTGTCGGCCGGACTGGTCGGCCTTGCCGGCGCGCTGCTCGCGCTGGTGCAGAGCCTGGTAACGCCGGAGAGCGGCTACTGGATTCGCTCGGGCGAGTACGTGTTCATCGCCATCCTGGGCGGGTCGGGCCATGCGGTGGGGGCCTTTCTTGGCGCGGCCGTGTTCGAGCTCATCAAGCTCGCGGCGGCCGCCTACTTCACCAATGCCTGGCAGATTCTGCTGGGTGCCACGCTGATCGTGGTGATCTTCTTTGCGCCGCAGGGCATCGTCGGCTGGCGCCGGCGTGCGTCGCGCACGCAGCGGCCGCAGGAGGCGCCATGACCGCATCGACGACCCAGCAGAAGCAGGGCGAGCTGCTGCGCACCGAAGGCCTGACGCTGCGCTTCGGCGGCATCACCGCCGCCGACGGCATCGACTTTTCGCTGGCGCGCGGCGAGCACCTGGCGGTGATCGGCGCCAACGGCGCGGGCAAGACCACCTTCATCAACATCTGCACCGGCTACATCAAGCCCGACAGCGGCCGTGTGCTGTTCGAGGGCCTGGACATCACCCGCCAGGGGCCGCGGCAGATCGCGCGCCTGGGCGTGGGCCGCTCGTTCCAGTTGCCGCAGCTTTTTCTGGACCACACGGTGCGCCAGTGCCTGGAGCTGGCCTCCGTGAGCCGGCAGGGCCGCCTGTCGCGCTGGACTTCGCTCTCTCGCGCGGCCGACCAGCGCGCGGTGAGCGAGATGCTGGAGCTGGTCGAGCTTGGCGCGCATGCCGACACGCCCACCACCGTGCTGCCGGAAGGCCGCCGCAAGCTGCTGGACGTGGGCATTGCGCTGATGCTGGAGCCCAAGCTGGTGATCATGGACGAGCCCACCAGTGGCGTCTCTTCGCAGGACAAGCACGGCGTGATGCAGACGCTGATGCACGCCCTGCGGCAGCGCCAGGTCACGAGCTGGTTCGTGGAGCACGACGTGGAGATCGTGCGCCGCTACGCCACGCGGGTGGCCGCGTGGATCGACGGGCGCATTGCCGCCGACGGCACGCCGGCGCAGGTGTTCGCCGACGCGCTGGTGCGCCGCGACGTGCTGGGAGAACGCTGATGCTGCGCATGGAATCCGTCCACATCGACCTGGCGGGGCACTCGGTGCTGCGCGGTGTCGCGCTGGAACTCGCGCCGGGCCAGACGGTGGCCGTGGTCGGGCGCAACGGCGCGGGCAAGACCACGCTGCTGCGCGCGCTCATGGGGCTGGTTGCGCCGCGTTCGGGCCGGCTGCTGCTCGACGGCGAAGACATCACGCGCAGCCCCGCGTCGCGCCGTGCCGCGGCCGGCTTTGGCTACGCGCCGGAAGACCGCGTGATCTTTCCCACGCTGAGCGTGGCGCAGAACATCACCTTGCCGTGCGAGGTGCTGCGGCTGCCGCGCCACGAGATCCAGCGGCGCATCGACGCCGTGCTGGCCAGCGTGCCGCAGCTGGAGCCGATGCTCGGGCGTTCGGGCGCGGCGCTGTCCGGCGGGCAGGGAAAGATCGTTGCGCTTGCGCGCGCCCTGATGGTGGGCGTGCGCTTCGTGCTGCTCGACGAACCCTTTCAGGGCCTGGCGCCCGCCTTGGCGCGCCAGTACGGCGATGCGCTGCGCGCCCTGCGGGTGTCGCACCCGCAGCTGTGCGTGGTGGTGACCGAATCGAACGCGGCGCTGCTCGACGCGGTGCACACCCGCACCCTGTACATCGAACGCGGCGCCGTCTCCGAGACGGCATGCGACGCCGTCTCTCAGATGGCGTGTGGCCCCGTCTGAACCCCGACATGTATCCCCACGGAGAACACACAAGTGAGTACTGAACCAATGCAGCTTCCGCTCGGCGAGGGGCCGCTGCGCGGCATGGTCGTGATCGACGTCACCCGCGTGGTGGCCGGGCCTTACTGCACCATGATGCTGGCCGACCTGGGCGCCACCGTCATCAAGGTCGAGAACCCGGCCGAGCCCGACTACGTGCGCACCTTTCCGCCCTTCGTGCAGGGCCACACCGGCAAGGCCAGCGCCTTCTTCGCGCAGTACAACCGCCACAAGCTGGGCGTGAGCCTGGACCTGAAGTCGGAGCAGGGCCGCGCGCTGCTGCGCGAACTGGCGAGCAAGGCCGACCTGTTGGTGGAAAACTTTCGCCCCGGCACCATGGAGCGCATGGGGCTGGGCTACGAGGCGCTGAGGCCGTGCAACCCGCGGCTGGTGTACGTATCGATCAGCGGCTTTGGCCAGACCGGGCCCAACTCGCGCCGGCCGGCCTACGACAACAGTGCGCAGGCCACCGGCGGCCTGTGGTCGCTCAACGGCGAGAAGGGTGCCGCGCCACTGCGGGTGGGCACCATCATCGGGGACCTGTCCGCCTCGTTCTACGCGGCCATTGCGGGGCTGTCGGCGGTGATCCATGCGCGGCAGACCGGGGAGGGCCAGTGGGTCGACGTGGCCCAGCAGGACGCGGTGGTCACGCTGACCGAGCACGCCATCGTCAACTACACGGTCGACGGCGTGGTCGGCGAGCCGCTGGGCAACGACCACCCCTTCGTGCGGCCCTACGGCCAGTACGCATGCAAGGACGGCTTCGTCTTCTTCGGTGCCTACACCGACAAGTTCTGGCGCGAGGCGTGCCGCATCTTCGGCGAGCCGGCGCTGGTCGACGACGCCGAGATCGACACCATGGAAAAGCGCTTCGACCCCGAAACCTACACGCGTCGCGTGCAGCCCATCGTGCAGGCCTGGTGCGCGCGGCACACCAAGGCCGAGCTGGAGGCCATGGCCGGCGACACCATTCCCATGACCCCGATCAAGACCATTGCCGAGGTGGTGGCCGACCCGCACCTGGCGGCGCGCGACATGTTCGTGCCCACGCAGGTCGACGGCGTGCAGGTGCAGGCCTTCGGCAGCCCGATGAAGCTGTCGGTCACGCCGGCGCACGCGGTCGGCAGCGCGCCCGGGTTCGGCGAGCACAACGAGATCGTGCTCAAGGGCTGGCTGGGCATGGACGCGGCCGACTACGACCGCTATGTGGCCGAGGGGGTGATCTGATGGGCATTTCCTACGCGGTGGACGACGAAGGCATTGCGCACGTGCGCTTCGACCGCCCCGACAAACTCAACGCGCTCACGCTGGCCATGTACGACGAGCTCGCGCAGGCCTTCGTGCGCGCGAACGACGACCCGAAGGTGCGCGTGGTGCTGCTGGGCGGCAACGGAGAGCGCGCGTTTTGCGTTGGCGCCGACCTGGGCGAGTCGATTCCGGCGCTGGCCGAGGGCCGCTTCGACATTTCGGAATGGGACGGCGCCCACATCAAGCAGCCGGGTTTCTACAAACCGGTGGTGGCCGCGGTCAACGGGCTGTGCATGGGCGGGGGCTTCGAGATCATGCTGGCCGCCGACATTCGCGTGGCCTCGGAAACGTCGGTCTTCGCATTGCCCGAAGCCTCGCTGGGCTTCACGCCGGCCGGCGGCACGCTGGTGCGGCTGGTGCGCCAGATTCCGTATGCGCTGGCGATGGAGCTGATGCTCACGGCCGAACGCTTTCCCGCGCGCCGCCTCGCGGAAATGGGCTTGCTGAACCGCGTGGTGCCGCCCGACCAGCTGGAGGCCGTGGCGCTGGACTTTGCGCGCGGCATCGCAAAGAAGGGCCGCGTGGCCGTGGCCGTCATCAAGGAGGCGGCGCTCACGCTCGCGCACCTGCCGTTCGACGAGGCCTTTCGCCGCGAGGCCGTGCTCGGCCAGCGCGCCTTCACCAGCGAAGAGGCCCGCGAAGGCCTGTGCCGCTTTCTGTCGCGCGACCGTTCGGCGGCGCGCTGAAGCCGCGTTCCACGGATTCGCCCGCTCACCTATTCACTCGATCACTCGTTCATTCATCGATTCAGGACAGCCCATGGTTCAAGACTCCCGCCTCCCCAACTTTCGCGCGCTCACGCCGGCCCAGCGCCTCGACCACATCGCCACGGTGACGGGCCTCACGCCTGAAGAGGTCGCGCTGCTGAAGGCGCCCGGCGCGCTGCCGCTGGCGCGTGCCGACGGCATGATCGAAAACGTCATCGGCACCTTCGAGCTGCCCTTTGGCGTGGCCGGCAACTTTCTGGTGAACGGGCGCGAGTACCTGGTGCCGATGGTGGTGGAAGAACCTTCGGTGGTGGCCGCCGCCTCCTTCATGGCCAAGCTGGCGCGCGAAGGCGGCGGCTTCGACGCGTCGAGCACCGGGCCGATCATGCGGGCCCAGGTGCAGGTGCTTGGCGTGACCGACCCGTACGGCGCACGGCAGGCGCTGCTGCGCGCACGCGACCAGATACTGGAAGTGGCCAACAGCCGCGACAAGGTGCTGATCGGCCTGGGCGGCGGTTGCCGCGACATCGAGGTGCATGTGTTCCCCGACACCGCACGCGGCGCGATGATCGTGATGCACCTGATCGTCGACGTGCGCGACGCCATGGGCGCGAACACCGTCAACACCATGGCCGAGGCGGTGTCGCCGCTGGTCGAAAAGCTCACCGGCGGCAAGGTGCGCCTGCGCATCCTGTCGAACCTGGCCGACCTGCGGCTGGCACGGGCGCGCGTGCGGCTCACGCCTGCGGTGCTGAAGACGGCGGAGCGCAGCGGCGAGGAAATCGTCGAAGGCGTGCTCGACGCCTATACCTTCGCGGCCATCGACCCGTACCGCGCGGCCACGCACAACAAGGG
>NNBV01002786.1_pt1 | contig 10183 bp, 10 predicted proteins | sample 1173771 | NCBI WGS metagenome assembly NNBV01 (sample SAMN07173938, study PRJNA388173) | plant metagenome | isolation source: symbiotic tissue sample KVS11 | place: Norway: Troms, Kvaloya island
GTAAGGATGGAATTGCAAAGCGAGTGACCTCGTGCCTGTTTTATCCACGTTGGGATTGATAAAGCCAAAACCATAACCCACGTTAAGAGTAAGCCATTCGTGTGTGAAGCCTAGTCCCACATTATAAGAAGTGGTAGGCCGGTAAAACAACGAATAGCCGTCTCCGCGCAAGCGAAAATTGGTGTACTTGTTCGATACAAAAAAACGCCCTGTAATCTGGTTGTTATACGTCTGATAGTAAACTGTTGTATCCCGTTTGTTTGCCTGGCAACAGGCAGCCAGCGCTATGAAAAATAAAAAGAGGAGGTACCTTTTCACACCATTAAAATTGAAGGAGTGAATAGATTAAAGCCCGTAACAAAAGACAGATTTTCATAAAAAAGCGACTATAGAGGTTACAAGGTAGTAAAAAGAAAGAGGCCATCCTTCCGGACGGCCTCTCTGCCTTCAATTGGGTAAATAATGTTACACTACTATCTTATCGCTATACCGAATCCTACCGATAGGGTTTTGTATTTCTCTAGGGTATAATCTCCGTGGAAAGTGAATATGGCAAGTTTCAGGCGCATACCTGCTGTAAGGCGCGGGCCGGAAGCAGTAGCAGAAAGTGCTAATGGATCTTTCTCCGTTTTGGGATCATAAACATTGTCACCATTCAGGTCATAAGTTCCCTTCAAGGCAATTTTTGATTTAGCGATGTTATAACCAACACCACCGTAGAAAGTGACTACCGAAAACTTCTTAGAAATCAATCCCTGGATAGTAGTTCCTGTCACATCAAATTCTCCAACCTGATCTGGCTGATCCAATTTAGTTGCCACTTTCATCTTGGTATATCCAAAGAAACCTGACAGATCGAAAGGAAGATGTTTAATTCCAGGTATCCATTGTTTCACATCGTGTAAAACACCAACACCAAACATGCTCACCTTAAAATCTCCGTATTGTTGTTCAGGGAAGAAGCGGAATTTTAAGTCGGTATTCTTATAGATACCAATACCAAGATGAACCATCGGTATAGGCAATCCATTGATACCAATGTTTTTCTTCAGGTCAATTCCTGGAGGGCCATCAAAAGTTTTTCCATTTGATTTATAGGTATAGGATGGATTATCCTCAGGTCCAAATATGGTAGGCACTTTCGCCTTTCCATTCTGGATAGTACCAGTAGGCGTGGCGGTCAATTGAATGTCCGTCAGTTTACTATTATCAATGTCATACAATTTATCTGACGATGGAATAAAAACCGGGCTTACTGTAATGGTAAGATCAAGACCCAACGTCTTATGCGGTTTCGCTGTATTATTCCAGCCAGCATTAATGCCTGTGCCTATTGTCTTTAAGAAAGGAGTAACATAACCTTCAGCAAGGTATTTAGCATCTGCGGCTGTCCCTTTGAGGGCATCTCCAAGGTCACTTTGCGCACAAGCGATCTGCGAGGCAGAAGCAAGGGTGAAACATAAAAAAAAGCGGTAGAGCACTTTTGTCATAGAGGGTAGATTTATAAACGTGAAACTAAGAAATTACTGGTAAAAATTAAGATCCGGGCTATTCCTAAATCGCTGCATCCCCAAAGGCTTTCTATATTTACACATGATTTTTCTGTACAATCTCGGGATTTCTTTTCTACGGATCGTTTTTAAACTGGCAGCCCCCTTTCATTCAAAAGCCCACGCTTTTGTAACTGGCCGCAAGGACATAATCGCAAAAATTAACACCGCCATCACCGCTAACACATCGCCACTGATTTGGGTACACTGTGCCTCGCTGGGCGAATTTGAACAAGGCCGCCCGATCATTGAAGGATTGAAAAAAGAATTTCCTGATCATAAAATCCTGCTCACGTTCTTCTCACCCTCAGGTTATGAAGTAAGAAAAAAATACGAGCAGGCAGATTATGTTTTCTATCTACCCTGGGACACTTCCTCCAACGCAAAACGGTTTATTGAAATCACCAAACCCGTGCTGGCCTTGTTTGTGAAATACGAGTTCTGGTTGAACTATTCACTGGAGCTTAAGAAAAGAAATATTCCCCTCCTTTCTGTCTCTGCTATTTTTCGTGCCGATCAATTGTTCTTTCAGAGCTATGGAGGATTCTATAGAAAAATATTAAAGCAGTTCACTTATTTCTTCGTACAAAATGAAGAGTCACTAAAGCTGCTCAAATCCATTGGTGTAACGAATGCTCAACTGGCAGGAGATACCCGCTTCGACCGCGTGCAGGAGATCGTGAAACAAGCAGAAGAGATTCCGCTTGCCAAAAAATTCAAGAGCGACAGCATCGTAATTGTGGTGGGCAGCTGCTGGCCGGATGATCTTGATGTACTGGCACCTTTTATCAATGAGAGTCGTGTCAAGTTCATCATTGCTCCGCATGAAATATCGGAGGCATCACTGGCTTACACTGAAAAGATGCTGCAGGTAAAATCGATCCGCTATTCATTAGCTGATGGTAAAAACCCGGACGACTATCAGGTATTAATCATTGACAATGTAGGTATGCTTTCGCGATTGTATCGCTATGGCGAGTTCGCTTACATTGGCGGGGCCTTCGGAAAAGGACTTCATAACATACTGGAAGCAGCGTGCTATGGTGTACCTATCTTTTTTGGCAATAAAAACTATCAGAAATTTGCTGAAGCTGTCGATCTCATCAATCGTGGTGGTGCATTCGAAATTGCGGACTACACCGATCTGAAAATGAAGTATGAATTATTGAATGTGCCGGAAAGTTTTCAGCTGGCCTGCGAGGTGACCAAACTTTACGTGGAGGAGAACCTGGGAGCAACTGAAAAAATCATGAAGCACTGCCGGAAATTACTTTCAGCAAAAAACAAAATCAGTCAATGACAAACGTCATGCATCTTTTACCCGCTACCCTTCACGTATGAAAGCACGGGTGATGCGTTCTACAGGTTCGTTCTACGATGTGCTGGCGGAAGATGGCCAGCGATATGCCTGCCGGATGCGGGGCAAAATACGGTTGGATGAAATAAAAGAAACCAATCCTGTAGCAGTAGGTGACGAGGTGATGATTGAACTGGAGCATGAGTATGGATCGATTGTAGAACTGCTCCCGCGCCAGAATCACATTCTGAGACAGTCAGTAAAAAAGACGGGACACGCCCATGTTCTTGCCGCCAATGTAGATCAGGTGTTACTGATTGCTACGCTAAAGCAACCGCGCACATCATTAGGTTTTATTGACCGTTTCCTGGTGGCCGCTGAATCATTTCGTATACCGCAGATTCTTGTTTTCAATAAGAAAGACCTTCTCTCGGAAGAATGGATGAGCGAAGTAGAGCAACTGCAAAAGCTGTATGAAAATATCGAAGTGAAAACATTCTTTATTTCCGCATTATCGGATGATGATCTGGTACGCATGCGCACGCTTCTGCAAGATAAAATCACTTTGGTAGCAGGTCACTCCGGTGTAGGCAAGTCCACATTTCTCAACAGGCTTGCTCCGGCTCACATCCAGCAAACAACAGGTGAAATTTCAGATCACTCTGACAAAGGCACGCACACCACTACATTTGCTGAAATGTTTCAGCTGGATATCAACACCTTTATTATCGATACACCGGGTATTAAAGAATGGGGGCTTGTGAAAATGGAGGAACAGGAGATATCCGATTACTTTCCTGAAATGCGCGAGTTGCGAATGCAGTGCCGGTATGGATCGAGTTGTTTACATATCAACGAGCCAAAGTGTGCCATTAAAGACGCTGTAGAGAATGGCACGATTGCATTCAGCCGTTATGAGAGCTACCTGAGTATGGCAGGCGGACAGGACAATCGAAAATAGTTTCTATAAGCTCAGTCTTAGTTTCAAAAACGAAAATGCCAGTTTGAAGTCAAGCATTTTCAACGACAGTCTTATCTCATAGCGAAGACGGTTTTTCAAGGCATCATTTTCTTCGCTTGATTTATTTAATGCTTTAATCTTCTTGCATACTTTTAATGTAGACCAACGCTGATCGCTTGATCGTTTAAATTGTTTTTGCGACATGGAGTTATGCACCAGTCGTTTCTTCATTAAGATCTCGGGTGAATAGACATACCTGAATTTGCGAGATGACCGGATCCAGAAATCAAAATCCTCAAAAGACAAACTTTCATCATAGCCGCCCAACTCATCTATTGTGGCCTTGCGGTACATCATGGTAGGTGAACAAATAAAATAGCTTTTAATGAGATGTTCATACAAATCACCTTGCGGTATGGTGGAATGAGGAAAACGATCAGAGTGATTGTGCAGGAATTTTCCTTCTTCCGAAATATGGGTAGCGTCAGAGAAGTGAACACCATATTCTTTTCCTGCCTTCTCCAATACGGCAACACCCACCGTTATACGATGTGGTAACAAAACATCATCAGCAGCCAGATCAATAACAAACTCTCCCTTCGCTAACCGGAGTGCTTCATTAAAAGAAGAGCAACTTCCTTTGTTTTCATCGTGACGGATGAATGTGATGGCAGGTTTATCATGTATAAAGTGTTCAATAATGCGAACACTTTCATCATTGCTTTTATCATCTACTACAATCAGTTGAATAGCCGGATGCGTTTGCTGTAACACGGAGTTTAGTGCTTCCTCTACAAATCGCTGATGATTGTAACATAAGCAAATCACTGTTACCAATGGCGTCTCCATCTTACTGAAGTAATTTTTGAAAAGTGAACTTCTCGGTATTTATTGCTCCCAGGCTCATTTTAAAATCAAGCAAGCTGAAGTTCGGCTGATCCGCAAGAGCGGATGTACCCATATCCAGGTAATGAATGCCTGCATGCTGGCAAAAATCATAGATCTCTTTCATCATCATTACTATCGGGCTTACTTTATTATACGCTGCATCGTGCGCTCCGTAGAAATGATACATTACTTCTTTGTTTACTTTTATATTTATTGAGCTGGCGATCATCTGATCATCATCAAAAACAGCAAATAAAAAAATGCGATCAGGAAATGTGTGCAGCATTTTATTCACCTCCGCCATGGGCATTGACAACTGCCGTCCCTGAAGCTTGCGACACCCTGCAATGAATGTATAAACAACCTCCAGTTGATTGACAGGTAATGGCTTTGACTGAAATCCTTTCTTTCGCGCCATATGATACTTACGCATCTCCCACTCGTTCACACCAGATAGAAAGTCTTCTGATTTAATTTCGATCATGGATGAAACTTCAGCTTGAGCAACCTGGTAGTTCAGATTATGAAGCAGTACGTTGAGTAACGAATACTCTTGTGGCTGATACAGCAATGGCGGGTTTATTATTTGTATCCGGTTAACTCCTTTATCCAACAATGCTTGTTCACAATGCTGTATAAATTCAAACAACGTTTTAGGAGCCGTGTCTCTCAAAAACCAGAATGAACCATAGGGACTTTTTAAAGGGCTTCGCGCTTCAGTCGCCTCCACATGAAAATGAATGAAGGCTACTAATTTATCTGTTTGTTTGTCGGTGATATAGAATGAAGTCCAGCCCGAAGGAGATTGTAATTGCAGATGATTGGGTTGTTGAAAAATAGCAATATCCAGCTCAGCGATAAGCTTTTCCGGAACCGGGCCTTCAACAAAATGATAAGAAGTCAATTAATAAGGAATTCCTAGTTGCTTATAGATAAAATGCATCAGCCATGCCGGGCCGATCAGTAAGAACTGAATGTCCTTCAGAAAGGAAGGTTTCTTCCCTTCTACCTTATGCCCGTAAAACTGGCCCACCCATGCCACTACAAAAACAGCAATGCTCACCAGCCAAAGTGGTAAGCCAGTAAGCGTAATCAGGTGCGATGCTACCAGGCAGATCAATCCAAACAAAGCCATACCTACTGTCAACGGAACGGAGAGCGTTACATAATAACTGATCACAATCACCAGCGCGATGGTAGCCCAGTTTGCATACGGGTTTCCTTCACCTAATATGCGTTGTACAATTCCTGACGGAATAGAAAAAATCAAACCAATGATGCTGAAGAAAATCAACGGCACACAAATCCAGTGGATGGCTTTGTTCGTTGCATTCTGGTGGCTTTCGCCATATTCCAGAAGAAGCTGATCAATCTTTCTCATACGTTTAAAATTAAGTTAAACACGAATGGTTTTCAAGCCTTGGTTTTTACCTTATTCCAATCCTTCACCTGCCAATAGGCTTTACCTGCCGTAAGCTGATTTCCTTTTGTATCCTTAATGTTTATTTCTGTAATCACCTCAACGGATTCAGATAATTCCAATGGCTTTATCACTTTGCTCTGCAGCCATTCTTCCGAGATTTTAAATTCTGCTATCGCATCTGTTTTGCCCTGGTAGAGATAATCCACCTCCAGTTTTTTTAAAATGATACGATACTTTTTAGGATCGAGACGTGTAACCAGAATAAAACCTCCTGTGATTTCGGTAAGCGTTGCTAATGCACAGGCATGAAGCCCTTTCAGGTGATTCAGGTTTTTGGTTTTGTAGGGCAGGTGTGTGATCAGGTGATAATCGCCTACTTCGGCTATACGAAAACCATGCGGCCGGTTGAAAGGCACCATTCTTTCAAATGCCAGATTGAGCAGCCACAAATAGAATCCGGATGATTTTGCTTTTTGAACAAGAGAGAAAACATTCATGTCTTTGCTATTGATTGACCTTGGAAAACTCAACGATGTTTTTATTCAACGAAAAACAGTATTGCTCCTGTGCGCAGAATTATGCTATTAAAAAAGAAAGATCGAGAACAAAACCTTCTACCGGCAGGGTTGCTTGAACTGGTTGTGCAAATCCATCTATTATTTCCGGAGATTGATCTGGCCTGTAAAGGTGAACCTGCTTATCCAGCGGATCAATCAGCCAGCCTAACCGGCACCCATTCATGATCCATTTATTCATCTTTTTTTGCATTTCCGGCAGCGAATCTGATTTTGAACGGATCTCTATAATAAATTCCGGACACACCGGAGAAAATGAATTTTTCTGTTCTTCACTAAGCGCATTCCATTTTGCATCAGATACCCAGGAAGCGTCAGGTGAGAACACCGATCTGTCGGGCAGGGTAAAACCGGTAGATGAATCGAATACTTCTCCTTTCTTTTCGTGTACGTTCCAGTTCGACAATTGCCGTATAATCTCTGTATTGATTTTACCGGATAAAGAACTGGTGGGCGACATAATGATGATCTCCAGGTTGCTGCTTCTTTCTATTCGCAAATCGCTGTTCTCAACACAAAACCGAAAGAACTCTTCGTCATTCAGTTGATTGGTAATATGGTCTTTTAGAATAACCGGTTGCATAATCAAAAATACAAATGTTTACGCCACCGATTTCACCGATTTACACAGAAATTTATCTGTGCTGATCTGAGAAATCTATGGCCATATAATCCATCTATTAAAATCATGCGGACGATTTCTCCCCCGTTGCCAGTTTGCTTCTCCAGTATCCGTAGCAGAAATAAATAATGAGGCCTACTGCCATCCACCCGAAGAAGGCAATCCAGCTACGTACCGGAATTTCAATCATCAGGTAAAGGCAGCACAGCATTCCCAACACGGGTATGAGTGAAAGTTTTTTAACAATGGAAGCCACTGTAATAATTGATGCTGCAATGATGAACAATCCGAAAAGCATTTCCTGGTGAGTTTCGTTGGATAGATGAAGGAACGCATTTTGAACACGCTCACTAAAGCCGTAAACAAAAACCGCGAACAAAACAGGTACAATAAAACGCCCGTTGATATAAGGTAAGCGAAAGCGTTTTGTTGTATTAGGAGTTTCATCTCTGGGCAGCATCAGCACGCCTCCGCATACCAGCACAAATGCGAACAAAGTTCCAATGCTGGTCAGGTCCGTCATTAAAGCACTTTCTACAAAAAGAGCAGGAATACCAACAATAACACCCGTGATGATCGTAGCAAAAGCAGGCGTCTGATATTTGGGATGAATCTTTGAAAAACGTTTTGGCAAAAGTCCATCGCGACTCATACTCATCCAGATGCGAGGCTGGCCCAGCTGGAATACAAGTAAAACGCTGGTGGCGGCAATCACTGCACTCACCGATATAAAGAAACCTATTTTACCTAAATGGATTCTTTCAAAAACATAAGCCAGCGGATCGACTACGTTATTGAACTCTGAGTAGTTCACCATACCGGTAATGACCAGCGTAACAATGACATAAATAATGGTACAAATAATGAGTGAATAAATCATACCACGGGGAAGATCGCGCTGCGGATTGGCACACTCTTCGGCAGTAGTGGAAATGGCATCGAAGCCGATATAGGCAAAGAAGATCGCAGATACTCCTTTCAGTACCCCGGTAAATCCATTAGGCATCATCGGATTCCAGTTGTTGGTATCAATATAAAAAACACCGATGGCCACAATCACCAGCAGCACGACTAATTTTAAAATCACCATGAAGTTGGCGCTCTTTTTACTTTCGCGGATACCCACATAAGCCAGCATTGTAATCAGCACCACAATGATAAATGCAGGAAGATTGATAATCAGTTTATGCCCTGCTATGATCGGAGCCGTTGCCCATGCCATAGCAGAAGTATTTTCACCTGCCCGCTGTGCAGCAATGAATGCATTCTCGGCTGTAACCGGATCGGTACCCAGCCAGGCGGGCATATTGATGCCAACGCCTTCTAATAAGTTGGAGAAATAACTGCTCCATGAAATGGAAACCACCACATTACCAATGGCATATTCCAGTATCAATGCCCAGCCAATGATCCATGCAGCAAGCTCACCAAAGCTCACATAAGAATAGGTATATGCACTACCCGATACAGGAATGCGCGAGGCAAACTCGGCATAACATAAAGCAGTAAATCCGCAGGTAACAGCGGTGATCATGAACAGGAAAATAACACCCGGTCCACCGTTGTATGAAGCCTGGCCGATGGTAGAAAAGATGCCGGCACCAATGACTGCCGCTATCCCCATAAAAGTAAGATCGCGAACATTCAGTACCTTATTGAGGTTGGCCCCGTGTGTATCGTGCTGACTTAGTCCCGTTAATGACTTCTTGCGGAATAGTTTAGTTGGCATGGCAAAGATTATGGCGTGTAAAATACTAAAAAACATCAGCCACTAAAATTCAAGTTTACCAATCTATTCCTACCTTTAGAGCTCATGGCGCGATCAGTGAAGTTCGATATCGTTACTATTTCCAATGATGAAATCAATCTGCTACCTCTTGGATCCTACGAAGGACAGGTGGTTGTCATCTCGCAACCCGAAGAACTGAGTAAAGCTTTTGAGGAGATTGCCCGCCATGAGCGCGTTGGTTTTGATACCGAAACCAAACCGGTATTCGTAAAAGGACATCGTAACAAGGTGGCGCTGATGCAGATTGCCCTGCCTGACAAAGTATTTCTGATACGCCTGAAAACCACCGGCATTACCGATGAGATGGTCGACTTTCTTCAAAATGAAAACATCGGAAAGGTAGGCGTGGGCATCCGCGATGACATTAAAGCGGTACAGGTATTAAAGCGGTTCAAGCCGGCAGGCTTTGTTGAACTGACCGAATTAACCCGGCTAGCAGGCCTTGAGGTAGAAAGTGTAAAAAAACTCACTGCCCTTTTACTGGGCTTCCGTATTTCAAAAGGCGCCCAGACCAGCAACTGGGAAGCGGAGAATCTCGATCCCAAACAAATCACTTATGCGGCCACCGATGCATGGGTGTGTCTGCAAATCTATAACCGATTGACTGGTGAATAGCATTATTCTTTTCTCAGCCAGCCCACAATTCTATTATTTTCAATTTTCCACTTGCCTTCTATGAATGCGAGTTTAGTCAACTCGCGCGATGTACCAAACGGCCCCGGGTTTTGCTGAATGAGTTCGATCTCCTGATCCGTTACCCGTGATACAATCGCCACATGACCATAGCGATTCATTAATGAAGCATTAAAGATCAACAGGTCATTCACTTTAGGCCGGGTAGTACCGGGATTGGAATATTGCATAAGATTACGTGCCGTGTTCCACTCACCATCTTTCAGCTTACCATTAAAAAAATCTTTTGCATGGCCATAGCTATCCGGCATCTTATGATTCAGGTGCAGATAATAATAGCGTTTTACAAATTCCACACATTGGTATTTCRATCCCAGGTTATATCCATCGTGAACGTTTCGCTCTGCTACATGATCTACGCCACCATTGTAATAGACATACACAC
>NNBV01003318.1_pt1 | contig 10172 bp, 11 predicted proteins | sample 1173771 | NCBI WGS metagenome assembly NNBV01 (sample SAMN07173938, study PRJNA388173) | plant metagenome | isolation source: symbiotic tissue sample KVS11 | place: Norway: Troms, Kvaloya island
CAAAAGGAAATACTTTGTGTTATATTTAAATTAGATACCTTTAATTTTTAACCCCAAGACCTAATAGCCAGTAGTATGATTTTTCCAATGCGAACTAATGTAACATTAATACAAAACCTGTTTTTCGTATTACTATTTTTAATTTCTTCTTCCTGTTTTTCTCAGGATGTGCTGATGAATGATGTAGAATGGGGTGAAGGAAGTATCATTCTCAACGATCAGACCGAATTGAAAGGTCAGATTAATTATAATGATAAGAAAGGGATCATATCCTATGAAAGTGGTCGTGAATCCAAAGTGTTTAATGCAAGACAGCTATTGGGATTCGAGTTCTATGATCATCGGGTTGATCGTAAGAGACTATTTTATTCACTGGAATATGAAGACACCAAGACCACTAACAATGGCCCTTATATTTTTGAATTAATGAAGGAATTGAAAGGATTTGCCATTTTAAGCAAAATTGATCCTGTTGATGTTAAGGTGAAAAATGCTTACTCCATCCCATATGCATCTCCGGTTGGTCCTGCTTATTCTAATCCCGTTGGCTCAAGAACTCATGTGAAAATAACACAAAGTGAAACAATTTATTTATTTCCGGCAGAAGGAAAGGTTACCCCTTTACTTGAAATGAATTTTCGCATGACCGAAGGAAAGATGATTGATGGTAAAAGGACCAGGAGCAAGATGGTGAATAAGGAATTGCTCATAAAATGTTTAGGTGATTCATACCCGGATCTTGAAAAATATGCCCGTGAAAAAGGGCTTGATTTTGAAGATAAGGATGATCTGATGAAAATATTTGATTACTACGAAGCAAGCGTGGGTGGTCAGTAATTTTCTGGTTATTGATTGTAATCGAAACGAAACTGATAATGCATTGGATCATTTACTGCAAGGAGCATAAAGTGACGTATCCTTCAAATGCTCAATGTATGTACCTATCGGCTGGCGCAGGAGATTTTCTTTTGAAGATCATTCATCAGTTCATCTTAAATAAAAATGTGGCCACTTTTGTCAGTAGCAAACCATTCAAGTAATTAATAGGCTTAATCTGTTCATGATTCGATTTTTTGTGTTCTTATCTACTACTTTGTAACTTGTATTGCATGCTGATTGAAAAGGTTGGATCCTTTCTATGAAGCCGATTACACAAGATGAGATGAATCAATCTGATAGCTGGAGTAAAGAAGATATTGCCCGTTTGATAAAGCAACTGGATGAAAAGAGTGCACACCTGGCGGAGCGGGAACAGGAGCTGGCCGATGTAGCGGAGGAGCTCTCTTCTCAAAAAGAAGAACTCACTGCAGCCATCGAAGAGGTGATGGAAAAAAACAAATCATTGGTAGGGACGCTTCATCAACTTCGTGAGCGTAGTTTTGAACTGGATCAGATTTTATATCGTACATCGCACGATCTTCGTTCACCCTTGTCTTCCATTAAAGGTATTCTCACGTTGCTTAAGCTTGAGCCACAATCTGACATCATCCGTAGTTATGGCCAGCATATTGAAGATAAGGCCATTCAAATGGATAACCTGCTCCGGTCATTAGCTTCTCTCTCCAAATCAGTACTTGAAGAGCCAGTAGTGGCTGTGATCGACTTGAATAAAATTATCTGGCAGGTGATTGGCGAGTATCGTCATCTTCCTTGCTGGGACTATGTGGATGTAAGTGTTGATATTCATGAACAGAAAATGAACAGTGATCCTGCGTTGATCACCATCATTTTACAGTCACTTTTCTCTAATGCTTTTACTTTCAGAGCACCACTAAAGAAAGGAACGTTATCTATCCGCAGTCAACAGCAGGAGGGCAAGTGGATCATTGAGGTAGTTGATGATGGCGAAGGAATTGTAAAAGAAGTGCAGCCTTATGTCTTCGATATGTTTTATCGGGGCTCAGAAAAATCATTAGGTAATGGATTAGGGTTATATGTAGCCCGCAAGGCCGCTGGACGGCTGAATGGCACCATTACATTTCACCTCGATCCGGGTAATACTTGTTTTACGGTAACGCTTCCGGTTATCAATTAATCCAACGACGGTGTAGTGTTTAATTTTCCCTCCAATCCTTTGATGTATTCCAGGTTGTCTTCCATCATCAGTCGCTGCGAAAGAATTAATTCTTTCAAGTAACTGATTTCACTTTCGAGGTGTGTAATACGCAATTGGTATTGATCTTCTGCGGATGAAATGTGTTGCTCAAACTGATGCTTCAGACGATTCAGGTCAATTGAATTCACTTCTTTGATCCTGCTTAACTCCGTCTGATGAAACGAAGATAGTTTCTTCACTTCGTCCTCCAGCTGTTTGATCAGCAGCTCAATTTTTTCCTGAATGGATAGCTCTTGCACCTGGTGGGTTCTTATTTTTTGAAAAACTTCATCAATAGACTCTGCACTTTTGCTCCATCAGCTTCCTTGCCGTTAATAATCGTATTAAAAACTTCCCGCTCATCAGTAGTAGCATCGGTAATAAAATTGATCTCATCCGATACTATTTTCCGGTTGCCCATGTGCCAGCTCGGAAAAATACGGGTGGTTATAGGGCTGTAGGAAACCATCACTGATTTTTCATGACGCGCATCTTTTTTTATCTTATCATAGAGTGACATCAGTTCAATTGATTCACCTTCTACATACTGAATAAATTTATTTTCAGAGTAAAGCAAAACACCGGTGATGTTTAGCGGCGGGTTATTCTTTTTGCATGAAGCTAAAATTTTCTCAATCTCTTGTTCGGTACAATTGTTTTTTCTTACGCTTACGTAAGCAAGGTGTGCGAGCATAATGTGGGTATATGGTTAAATTCTTTTTTTTATCTGAACAAATAATCAGAGGGCAATCGCCTGCTCCACCGACTCGGCATACCGGATATCCATCTTATGAAAACGGCCGTGAGGAAAACTTTCATTTATTTTATTGCGACCTATTTTCACACTTTGACGAAACACTTCATCCGCCGGCAGAATCTTTACATGTCGTGTCAATCCCAGGTCAAACATTTTCTCTTTCCATTCCACAAAATACCATTCCATGGAGGGTTGGTGGAAAACAGTGAGCTGTCGTTTATCAAAAATGAGCTTACGAATACCATGTTCCTGTACCCAAATGCCTATTTCATTGAAAATATTCTTAAACTGATCAATGGGTATATAAGTGGCTGTAGCCGTTACCAGTAAAGTGGGCTCATCAACCTTCACCAAGCTAATGGAAGCGTGTTTGAATTCTTTTTTCTTTTCTAAATCCTGCAGCATCTCTTCATTCGTGTTTTACAATCTACTTAACACACGAAGGCTGAAGATGTTTTGATAAATTTTTCTTTTCTATCGAGGTCGATAATTGGGATTTCGCGAACACTTTATTCGTGAATTAGTGGCAGGAAAGAAGTTTTATGAAATATCATTAGTAAATCAGTCAATATGTTTTTTCTACAAAGATGAAACATATATATTACTTTCACGTTTGTAGAAAATATGCAAAATCAGCATTCTCCACCCAGGTGGGCTAACCGGTTTCTGGAATGGTATTGTAATCCTGACCTTCTGGAAGAAATTCAGGGCGATGCCTATGAGCTCTATGACCGTACCTTGGAAAGTAAAAGTAAACGCCGGGCCGATTTTCAATTTAGCTACAATGTATTGCGCTTTTGCAGGTGGACCAATATCAAACGCACCAGTCATTCTTATCCTTCCCGTTCTTTTATGATGTATCAAAATTATTTTACTGTTTTCAAAAGAGGATTTTTGAAACAGAAAGGTTATTCTTTTCTCAATGTATTTGGGTTAGCCATTGGCATTGCGTGTTTTCTTTTAATCAGTTTTTATATACGCGATGAATACAGCTATGATAAAATGCACAGTAAAGCGGATCGCATTTTTCGTGTACATGAAATATTTGAAGCGGATGGAGTAGGGGAACGCTCTGCCAGCTTACCTTTTGCAGTAGCTGAAGCACTTCAGAATGATCATCCATTACAAATAGAAAAATATGTTCGCTTCTTCAACCTGCAAGCTCCGGTATTGGCGCTTTCCACTACTGATAATTCGAAGGAGTTTAATGAAGCGCGTCTTTTCTTTACGGACTCCACTTTCTTCGATGTGTTTGATTTTAACTTAGTGCAAGGCGATAAGCAATCTGCATTCCAGAAAACGAATTCCATCGTGCTTACCGAAAGCATGGCCAGAAAGTATTTTGGTGAGGAAAATCCTGTCGGCAAGTTTCTTCGCTTCCAGGGAAGTATCGATTTGCTGGTAACCGGAGTGCTGGAGGATGTGCCACTGAATACTCATTTCCAATTTGATTTTTTAGTTTCGTTCCTCACGCTCAATGAAGTGTATGAAGGAAAAGTACCAGTCACCAATTGGCATTGGAATCCCTGCTGGACATATATATTGTTGAAAGACAAAGAAACGGCTCCCGCTTTGGAAGCTGCCATGCCTGCCTTTGTTAAAAAATATTTTCCTCCGGATTTTGGCAATAACATCAGCCTTCAGTTTTTCCCGCTTACGGGTATTCATCTTCAGTCGAATATGGATTATGAAATCCATCCGAACAGCAACTTAACAACGATTTATATTTTCGCATCGATTGCTTTATTTGTCTTGCTCATCGCCTGCATCAATTTTATCAACCTGAGCACTGCACGCGCCACCAAGCGCGCGAAAGAAGTAGGGATGCGTAAAACATTGGGAGGGCAAAGGAAACAACTCATCGCCCAGTTTCTATTTGAATCCATGATGCTATGTGCACTTTCTGTTTTGATTGCTGTGGCACTCATCTTATTGGTACTTCCAGTGTTCAATGTTTTTGCTGAGAAGAATATTCCGTACACCGTTCTGCTGCAACCGTATTACCTCATGCTGATCACACTTATTCCCATGGCTGTGGGATTAATAGCAGGCACTTATCCTGCCTTTGTGTTATCCTCTTTCAAACCCATTACAGCACTTAAGTCAGGTGCTGGACCTGAAAGTGGAGTGATGTTTCGTAAGCTGTTGGTGATCACTCAATTTTCACTCTCCATCATCTTGTTAATTGGAACGGGAGTGGCCATGGATCAGTTGAATATGTTACAAACAAGCGACAACGGATTTACAAGTGAGAATGTGATTCTTATTCCCGTAACGCGATCACCGGTGGCGAAGAACTATGAATCATTGAAGAATGAATTCCTGAGAAATTCCAATGTGATCGGAGTAACAGCAATGGAAGAGATATTGGGTGCCAAGCACCAGGTAGGAAGTTATTTATTTGAAGGGTTTACCGAGTCGCGCCCTATTCCCCGCCTTAGCATGCGGCATGATTTTATAAAAACATTTGGCATTCCATTGGTGGCAGGCAGGGATTATTCAGAAGAGGTGATTACAGATGATAGCCTGGCCCTGGTGGTGAACGAACAATTTGTAAAACAGATGGGATGGGCTTCCAACGAAGAAGCGATTGGTAAAACCTTTGACAGGAAGAGTAACCGTAAAATCATTGGTGTAGTGAAAGACTTTAATATAGCCTCGAGGCATCAACCGATACGTCCCATTGTGTTGGATCTGAATACCGAGCAGCGTGGATTTAACCTGCGCATTAAGTACATGGCTGTTCGAATCAGCAATACCAACAGGAGCGAGACGATTACGTTTTTGCAAAAGCAATGGAAGTCATTGATTCCCGGCTGGCCATTCGAATATTTCTTTTTGGATAACAGTCTGAATGATCTTTATAAAGCCGAGAATAAGATGAGCAAAATCACGCTTGTGTTTTCAACTCTCTCTATCTTTGTTGCCTGCCTGGGTTTGTTTGGTTTGTCTACTTATACCGCAGAGCAGCGCAAGAAAGAAATGAGCATACGCAAAGTGTTAGGAAGTACAGGTACTCAGTTATTTGTTCTTTTCTCCGAACGCTTTTTTAACCTCATCCTCATTTCCAACCTGGTGGCTTTTCCGTTAGCATATTTACTGATGAAATTCTGGCTTTCATCTTTTGCTTACCAGGTGAAGATTAATCCATTATTATTTTTGCTTTCAGGACTGGGTGCCTTGACTATCGCTTTCATCACCATTTGTTACCAAGCAATACGCACCACGCGAACTAACCCCGTAGAAGCATTGAAAGCCGAATAGAACGATCGATAATTATGAAAGGAACTTACATCGGAGAACTGGAGGAATTAGTATTGCTTACTGTGGGCATACTTTATAAAAAAGCGTATGGCATTGCCGTGATGGATGAAATAGAAAGTCAGACCGGGAGAAGTCTCAACATCAGTGCCGTTCATGCTGTGCTAAAGCGATTGGAGGAGAAGGGATTGGTGAAATCTTCATTGGGTGACCCTACCAATGAACGTGGAGGTCGCAGAAAAAGAATTTTCCTGTTGACAGCTGCAGGCAAGAAAACACTGGAGCAAACCAATGAGACAAGAAATCAATTGTTTAACCAGATCAATAAACTGGGATTCCAGTTTAAAATGGGTTAGTTGTAAATGGCCTCTCTTGGATTAGGACTTGAGTTTAAACTTTCTGAACTCCAGCACAATCGGGTTGGTGTCAATAATATCCTTCAGTACAAACAAAAGCATTTTATTGAAAGTAGGATTATCCGCAGGACGGTTGAGTTTTTTATTCATTAAAGGATTCAGAACGGCCTGTCCATATTCCAACACGAAACGTTCATACGGTACTGTTTCACCGGAAGCGATATAAGCATTGATCATTTCATCGATTGTATTGGAAGGAAGTCCCACCTTTTCAAACTGTGGGCGCAGTAGCTCCACATGTTCCGGCAGAAAGACCAACTGAACATTCACATCAATTCCCTGTACCCTGATTGGCTTCGACATACAGTACAAAGGTATTATAAAAAGGTAAGACTAATTGTGAAGCCTTAGATAGCTTCTTTATGCCGGCAATAATGATTCTTCAGAGCGAAACTATGTGCCTGAAACACGATAAGTGGTAGCATTGATTTCTTACCTGCATGAATGATGACTGACCGTTCAAATATAATTCATCGATTGCCCGCGGTAATCGTAATGTCACGCCAGGTTGAATGAGCAGGCCTCGGGTTTCGTCTCGGTTTTATCATGATCGCCAGCGATCATGATAAAAACCGAGGCTCTTTCAAATCAACGCCATCAAAAACGCCCGGCGTTTTTGATGGCGTTGATTTTCTTTTGGCGCGACTACACTTTTTCTATGGAATACTGTCCATACAGCGCGCAATAAAAGATGACCTTTATAAAGTAGCCTGGGTCATCGCTTCTCGATTGCTACTGAACCACAGTAATCTTAAGCGGTATTTTCTTCATCGGCTTATCGATCTGATGGATCCTCACAGCGGCAATTTTGTCGATGACGTCAAAACCTTCAGTGACTTCACCAAACACCGTATAGCGTGTGTCGAGCGACATCTCGCCGCCTTTGGTTTTATAGACCTCTTTTTGTTGTGGAGTTACTTTAATACGAAACTCTTTCTCTTCATCTTCGATGTCTTCATCGGTATAGATCTGGCCTTGCACGATGTAAAACTCAGTAGAGGAGGATTCCTTATTTGGGTTTTCTTCGTCATCGAAGCGGGCCATGGCCAACGCACCCCGTTGGTGAAAATGGCTGGGATTAAACTCAGCAGGGATATGGTAAGGGAGTTTGTTGTCATTATCACCACCCTGTATCATAAAACGGGGCACGATACGATAGAAGTCGGCTTCTGCAAAATGACCATCGTTGATCAGCTTGATGAAATTGGCACGATGTAATGGAGTGTCTTCATAGAGCTTCAGTTTCATCGTGCCGAACTCCGTCTCAATTGTTACCTCATTCTCTTTATGCTCTTTGCCATAGCGGGTAAGTACATCCAGTCGATTTTCTTCAGTTACTACTTCCTTCTTTGGCCCACAGCTCAGAAATGCCAGCAAAACGAGAAGTGTCAGCAAATAACGAATGACAAATGATGAAGTACGAATAGGCTGCGCGGTATAAAATTTATAGCTCGTCATTTTAAGTTTTGTCAATTGTTCTTTGTCAATTGATCATAACACTACTTTGTCTTATAAAGCTTGTACGCAATTCCTTCCGTAACCGACTTGGGTACAAAGCTGACCATCTTTACCGAGATCCAGTTGATGAAGCCCGGGATGATCTCTGCCTTGCCTGCAAACATTCCCTTGAGGCCGATACGCGCTACTTCTTCGGCCGTCATCGTAAACTTTTCTGCTTTCTGTTTCAATGCATCGTCCATCTTTGCACGATCCATAAAACCGGTAGAAGTGGTGCCCGGACTAAAGCAACTCACGCTGATGTTGGTGTCTTTCAGTTCCCAGCGCAGTGCTCGCGTAAAGGATACAACGAATGCTTTGGAGGCAGCATACACGGCTAATGCCGGCACCGCCTGGTAGGCTGCAGTGCTGCCAATGTTAAGAATATAGCTTTTGTTTTTTCGCTTGGTGAAGAGAGGTGTGAAGGCTTTACACAACTCAACCAACGTTACCTGGTTGAGATGAATCATGGCATGCAACTCTTCGCTGACGTTCTCTTCCAGATTTCCCCAGATGCCAAAGCCCGCGTTGTTGATTAAGATTTCTACATCATAAGCGGCCGCCCATGAAATGACTTTGTTGGAAGAACCAGGTTGCGCCAGATCCCAGCTCAGAACCTGTACCGCTACTTTGTATTTGATTTGCAGCTCCTGCTGAATTTCCTTCAGACGTGCTTCCGAGCGCGCTACTAAAAGCAGATCATATTTTTTTGCGGCCAACTGCTGCGCCATGCACAGGCCAATACCACTGCTTGCGCCTGTTACTAATGCGTAAGACATTATTTATAGTTTGCGATAAAGCGCTGATAGAACAACGGCTTGCTTTCCGCACTCTTTGGCTGATACTTTCCGGTAATGATAGGTACATACATCACGCGTCTGCGACTCTTTTCACCTACAAAAGGAGAGAGGGCCACACGGTGCCATAATCTTCCGTCATGCACAGTAAGATCACCGGCATCTACATTCAAACCGATTTCATTCTTATCGGCTTTCTTTTCATAGAAGTAGATCTTCCTGAAAAGCATGTTGGCCAGGTTCTGATTATGAGTTCCCGGAAGTAGACGAAGGCCACCATTGTCGGTAGAGGAGTTATCCAGGTGGATACCTACGTTGAGCATCGGCATGATTTTCTGACCATAGAAGATGTCGCGCAGAGCGTCTGTATGCCAGCCCATTTGCGCAAAAGTACTGTTCTCCGAATTCACATAGTGATTGATCACCAGTCCGTCTTTCTCATTTTCGCCAATACGGCAATCGGAAGCGCCAATGAATTCAAACAGCGCCTTCAAACGGGGATCTTTCAATAACTCCTGCAGGAAAAGGCTGTGCTGATTCGAGAAGGCAAAGCGCTGCACGATTTTCTTGCCATCGGTATTGGTGCCGTACTTGATCGGAACACCATTCACCAGCTTCACGTCATCAGCAATCCACTGATTCTGAATCTTTTCCATCTCCTCGTGGATGCGGCTTACCGTTTCTTTGGTGATGAAATTTTTGAAGTGAATGAAACCGTGTTTATCAAAAAAAGCCTTTTGTTCCGCAGTAAGTTGCGATCCGAGGTCAAAAAGGGGGTATTTATTCTTTAGGTGATTAGAGGTACCGTTTATTTGGTTGTCCATAGTAGCGTTGAATTCGTCCCTGAATGAATCAGGAGGTAGTGCACAAAAATAAGTAACATTCACATAACAGTAAAGGTTGCTTAGCGATGACTTTTAGCAGGATTTTACGGGAAATTCAACGAAAGGGTTTTACTTCACAACCCTCACCATGAATTTATAAGACAAATAGGTGAAGACAGGCGCGGCCAGCACATCAATGGTATAATGAATGTGCTGGATGAGCAAAAGAGCGCCCACAATAATCGTAGCCGCAATTTTAATCCGTTTAAAAATCACATTGGGCTCAGGCAATAGCGTTGACATAAGTGTGGCCATGTGCCCGGAGAAGAAAAGATCTTTGGCAAACGCAGAGTCGTAGGCGATGAGCGATACGATAGGATCATGAAGCATTACCCATCCTGTTGGAGGCTCAAGCGTAAACAAATACATGGTTGCAATGCGCAAGTAGTTCACTGTGCAATAGGTAGCCATGGCCAGTACCAGTACGCGTGCTTTTTTAATGTTGATCAGCGCGGTGCTTAGTAT
>NNBV01001650.1_pt1 | contig 10136 bp, 9 predicted proteins | sample 1173771 | NCBI WGS metagenome assembly NNBV01 (sample SAMN07173938, study PRJNA388173) | plant metagenome | isolation source: symbiotic tissue sample KVS11 | place: Norway: Troms, Kvaloya island
GTCGTTGATCGTGCGATCACCAGCAGCGTGCCCAGGTGCACAGGGCGTCGGGTGCTCCCCGCAGCGAAATAAAGGAGGAGGGGCGCAGCCCCGGGGGACATTCGCGGAGGGGAGTACCCGGCGGCCTGTGCACACGCCCTGAACAGCAGAGCGCGAACAACAAAAAGCGCCCTTTAAAAAAGCCCAAAGAACACGACCAGTCAAACCCCAAACCCGTCCCCCAAGGTAGACCGCAGCCACCCCACAAAAGCAGTGACCGCCTGCGGCACATGCGTCGCGTACGGACGAATCGCATACAGCCGCTCCCCGAACGCTCCCACCGATCGCCACTGCGGCAACACCTCCTGCAACTTGCCCGACTGCAACGCCGACTGCGCGCTGAAGTCCGGCACCAACGCAATGCCCAGCCCGCTGAGCGCCGCGTCACGCAAGGCCTCGCTGTTGTTCGCCACCAGCGGGCCCGAGACCGGCACCGTGATGCGCGGGGCCGTTGCCTTGCCCTTTTGCGGTTTGGGCGGCTTGCGCGCCTCGAAATGCCAGGTCGGCGTGTCCTGCGCACGCGGGTAATGCAGACAGTCATGACCGGCCAACGCCAACGGCTCGCGCGGCGTGCCGCGCCGGCGCAGGTAAGCGCGGCTGGCCACCAGCAGCGAACGGGTTTCGCACAGCGTCCAGGCCACATGCGTGTCCGGCGGCGCGGCCGTGTGGCGAATGGCCAGGTCGAAACCCTCCATCGCCAACGAACTCAACCGGTCCGACAGGTCCAGCTCGATCCGCACCTCCGGCTGCGCCCGCAAAAACTCCGCGAGCCGCGGCACCAGCTGCTGCCGCGCAAACGCCACCGGCGCCGTGACGCGCACCAGCCCGCGCGGCACACCCGCCAGGTCGCGCACGCCGGCAAAGCTGTGGGCAATCTGCTCGAACGGCCCGCGCATGTCCTCCACCAGCCGCTGGCCCGCTTCCGTGAGGCGCACGCTGCGCGTGGTGCGCTGCACCAATGGCGCGCCGGCGGCACGCTCCAGCTCGGCGATGCGCTGGCTCATGGCCGCTTTGCTCACGCCCAGGCGCAACGCCGCGGCCGTGAAACTGCCCTGCTGCGCCAGCACCGTGAGCCAGTGCAGGTGCGTCCACAGCGCCTCGATATTTTGGGGTTTCATGCTTACATTGTTCAGCAGGATGAACAATAAGTTCAAGCCAAGCGACTAGGCACCCGGTGCACGGCTGCCTAAACTGACCGCATTCTTCCGTCAGCGAAAGCCTTCTTCATGACCCCCTCCCTCGACCATTTCATCGCCGGCAAGCCCGCCGCCAACACCTCCGGCCGCACGCAGGACGTGACCAACCCCGCCACCGGCGCGGTCACCGGCAAGGTCGGCCTGGCCGACGCAGCCCAGGTCTCGGTCGCCGTGGCCGCCGCCCAGGCCGCCTTTCCGGCCTGGGCCGACACCCCGCCCATTCGGCGCGCACGTGTCATGTTCAAGTTTCTGCAGCTGCTCAACGAGCACAAGGACGAGCTGGCCCACCTCATCACCGCCGAGCACGGCAAGGTCTTCACCGACGCGCAGGGCGAAGTCAGCCGCGGCATCGACATCGTCGAGTTCGCCTGCGGCATTCCGCAGCTGCTCAAGGGCGACTTCACCGACCAGGTGAGCACCGGCATCGACAACTGGACGCTGCGCCAGCCCCTGGGCGTGGTGGCCGGCATCACGCCGTTCAACTTTCCGGTGATGGTGCCGATGTGGATGTTCCCGGTGGCCATTGCCGCGGGCAACACCTTCGTGCTCAAGCCCAGCCCGACCGACCCGAGCGCCTCGCTGCGCATGGCCGAGCTGCTGAAGGAAGCCGGCCTGCCCGACGGCGTGTTCAACGTGGTGCAGGGCGACAAGGTCGCGGTCGACGCGCTGCTCGAGCACCCGGACGTGAAGGCCATCAGCTTCGTGGGCTCCACGCCCATTGCCAACTACATCTACGAAACCGGCGCCCACCACGGCAAGCGCGTGCAGGCCCTGGGCGGCGCGAAGAACCACATGGTGGTGCTGCCCGACGCCGACATCGACCAGACGGTGGACGCCCTCATCGGCGCGGGCTACGGCTCTGCCGGCGAACGCTGCATGGCCATCTCGGTGGCCGTGCTGGTGGGCGACGTGGCCGACAAGATCATTCCCAAGCTCGTGGAGCGCACCAAGACCCTGCAGGTGCTCAACGGCACCAACCTGGCCGCGGAGATGGGCCCCATCGTCACCCGTGCCGCGCACGAGCGCATCACCGGCTACATCGACCTGGGCGAGAAGGAAGGCGCCACGATGCTGGTCGACGGACGCAAGTTCGACGGCAACAAGGCCGGTGAAGGCTGCGGCGACGGTTTCTGGATGGGCGGCACGCTGTTCGACCACGTCACGCCGGAGATGCGCATCTACAAGGAAGAAATCTTCGGCCCGGTGCTGAGCTGCGTGCGCGTGGCCAACTTCAAGGACGCCGTGGACCTTGTCAACGCGCATGAGTTCGGCAACGGCGTGAGCTGCTTCACCCGCGACGGCAACGTGGCGCGCGAGTTCAGCCGCCGCATCCAGGTGGGCATGGTCGGCATCAACGTGCCGATTCCGGTGCCCATGGCCTGGCACGGTTTCGGCGGCTGGAAGCGCTCGCTGTTCGGCGACATGCACGCCTACGGCGAAGAGGGCGTGCGCTTCTACACCAAGCAGAAGTCGGTCATGCAGCGCTGGCCCGAGAGCATCGGCAAGGGCGCCGAGTTCGTGATGCCCACGGCCAAGTAATTCGCCGCGCGAATCCGCTTGCGCGGTCCTCCGCCCCGGTGCTTGCCGGGGCCGGGGTTTTCTCCCTCCCCCCGGTTCTGAAGTTTTTCTTTCGTAGAGTTCGCAATGAACAGTTAGAAACGTGGACGCCTTTTCAGGTCCCATTCCAGAACACCCAGAGAGGAGCGAGGAGACAATGGCCGCGAACCCCCCGGAGACTTTGCACCCGCCTGCCGGCAGCGCCACTTGGCGCCTGCCGGCTTTTGCCGTGCCGTTGTCCTGGACCGCACAGGGCGCGCAGGGCGCGCAGGGCACACGGCAGTCGAGCCATGAGGGCGGCGGCAAGCCCCGCAGCCGCGAGAGCCGGAGTACACCGTGCGCCTGAACAACGCGGGCGAGTTCAAGCTGCCGCCGGTGCGTGCCGAAGCCCTTTACGCACCCGAAGTTTTCGGCGAGGGCACCGCCCGGACCATGACCGTGAAACCCTGAGAAAAAAAGATGAGAGACAACGACAACACCTTCGACTACATCATCATCGGCGCCGGCACCGCGGGCTCGCTCATGGCCAACCGGCTGAGCGCCGACAAGCGCAAGCGCGTGCTGCTCATCGAGGCCGGCCGCAAGGACGACTACCACTGGATCCACATTCCGGTGGGCTACCTGTACTGCATCGGCAACCCGCGCACCGACTGGCTCTACAGCACCGAGCCCGACGCCGGGCTCAACGGCCGCGTGCTGCGCTATCCGCGCGGCAAGACGCTGGGCGGCTGCTCCAGCATCAACGGCATGATCTACATGCGCGGCCAGTCGCGCGACTACGAGCACTGGGCCGAGCTGACCGGCGACGACGGCTGGCGCTGGCAGAACGTGCTGCCGGCCTTCAAGAAGCACGAAGACCACTACCAGGGCGCCGACGAGATGCACGGCGCGGGCGGCGAATGGCGGGTGGAAAAGCAGCGCCTGCGCTGGGACATCCTCGACGCCTTCGCCGAGGCCGCGGTGCAGGCCGGCGTGCCGCACTCCACCGACTTCAACCGCGGCAGCAACGAAGGCGTGGGCTACTTCCAGGTCAACCAGAAGAACGGCTGGCGCTGGAACACCGCCAAGGCCTTCCTGCGTCCGACCTGCTATGGCAGGCCCAACTTCGAGCTGTGGACCGGCGCGCAGGTGTCGCGCCTGCTGTTCGAGACCCTGCCCGACGGCACGCGCCGCTGCACCGGCGCGCAGGTGTGGAACGGCACCGAAATGACCACCGCCACCGCCACGCGCGAGGTGGTGCTGAGCGCGGGCGCCATCGGCTCGCCGCAGATCCTGCAGCTGTCAGGCGTGGGCCCGGCCGAGCTGCTGCGCCAGCACGGCATCGACGTGGTGCTCGACGCGCCCGGCGTGGGCGCCAACCTGCAGGACCATCTGCAGATTCGCGCGGTCTACAAGATCGACGGCGCGCCCACGCTCAACGTGATGGCTTCGTCGATGGTGGGCAAGGCGAAGATCGGGCTCGAATACCTCATGAAGCGCAGCGGCCCGATGAGCATGGCGCCCTCGCAGCTCGGCGCCTTCACGCGCAGTTCGCCCGAGCGCGAATGGCCCAACCTGCAGTACCACGTGCAGCCGCTGTCGCTGGACGCCTTCGGCGATCCGCTGCACAGCTTTCCGGCCTTCACCGCGAGCGTGTGCAACCTCAACCCCACGAGCCGGGGCTCGGTGCGCATCAAGACCCATCGCTTCGAAGACGCGCCGGCCATTGCGCCCAATTACCTGAGCACCGACGAAGACCGCAAGGTGGCGGCCGACTCGCTGCGCGTGACGCGCCGCATCGCCGAGCAGCCCGCGCTGGCCAGGTACCAGCCGCAGGAATGGAAGCCCGGCGTGCAATACCAGAGCGACGAAGACCTGGCGCGCCTGGCCGGCGACATCGCCACCACCATCTTCCACCCGGTGGGCACCACCAAGATGGGCGCCGACGGCGACCCGATGGCGGTGCTCGATGCACGCCTGCGTGTGCGCGGCGTGCAGGGCCTGCGCGTGGTGGATGCGGGCGCCATGCCCACCATCACCAGCGGCAACACCAACAGCCCGACATTGATGATGGCCGAGAAGGCCGCGGGCTGGATCCTCGAAGACAACCGCTAGACAGCCGCTGGACAACCGCCGAGTGCGCGTCAGATCCAGACGTCGTTCGCTCGGGTGCGGTCGCTTTCTTCGCCGCCGGTGTTGACCACGCCGCGCGGCTCCACCAGCAGCACGTGCGCCTCGTTTTGCGCGAACGGTTTGTGTTCGACGCCTTTGGGCACCACGAACATCTCGCCGGCGCGCAGCGTGACGGCGCCGTCGCGCAGGTCGATGCGCAGTTCGCCTGCCACCACCAGGAAGCATTCGTCGGTGTCGGCATGGCTGTGCCACACGAAGTCGCCCTGCAGCTTGGCGATCTTGAACTGGTAGTCGTTCATCTCGGCGACCACGCGCTGCGACCAGTGTTCGTGCAGCAGCGAGAGCTTGTGGGCGATGTTGACGCTGGGGTAGGTGCGGTCGGTGGAAGGGGCAATGGGGGTGGGTGTCATGGCGCGGGCATTCGCAAGTTTCAGTCGAACCGCACTCTAGAAGGCCCCCCGTCGTGGGTCTTGAACGATCGTGCGTCGTTCGACAGGCCATGCCCGGCCCTGTAGATGCGCAGCCACCGCGCCGGTGTCACGCCGAAGGCCTGCACGAACTGCCGCGTCATGTGGCTCTGGTCGGCAAACCCCGCCATGGCGGCGCAGTCGGCCAGCGGCTGGCCCGCCAGCATGTGGCCGCGCGCGCGGTCCAGCCGGCGCAGCGTGACGTAGCGGTAGGGGCTGGTGCCGAAGAAGGCGCGAAAGTCGCGCGACAGGCTCCAGCGGTCGCGCCCGGCCGCGGCGGCGAGCGCGTCCAGCGTGACGACGCCGTCGAGTTGGTCGTGGATGAATTCGCGCGCGATCCTCGCTGCGCGAAAGTCACCCGAGGGCTCACGTGCAGGCGCACCCGAAGCCGCCTGCAAGGCCAGCGCCAGCGACAGCACCGCATCGTCTTCCTCCAGCGCTTCCAGCGGCGCACCCAAGTGGTCGAGCAGCGCGTGCGCCGCGCGTGCCAGGCGCGGGTCGGTCGACACGCCGCCCGCCACAAAAGGCAATGCGACACCGCCCAGCGCCTCCTGCAGCCGCGCCGGTTCCACATACAGCATGCGGTAGCGAAAGCCTTCGTGCGTACCGGCGTGGCCGTCGTGCACTTCGTCGGGATGCAGCACCACCGTGTTGCCGGCCACGCTGTGGCGCAGCGAGGTGCGGTAGGTGAACGACTGCACGCCGGCCATCGTGCAGCCGATGGCGTAGGTGTCATGGCGGTGCAGGGCGTAGGCGTCGCCTTGGAAGAAGGCCTCGATGCGCTCCAGGCCGCCGTCGCCGGCGCCGCGCAGCAGCCAGTCCGCTGGGGGCAGGCTCATGGCGTCGACCGGGCGCAATGAAGTGCGCAGCAGTCCGCTCGTAGGAACGGGGCAGGGGGAGGGCGCTGCATGAGCGGGGAGGTGAGGCGGTGGGGCAGGGGGCCATCTGACAGAACGGCCACTTTAGACGCACCCGCATCCTGCGTCACACGCAGGGTCACAACGTGCAAGGCGCAGGTGTTTTGTTCAAGATATGCCGCGCCGTTTCGCCCACAGTGCGGGGGTCCGGCGGCGCAATGGCGCGTTCGCCGCCCTACAACCCAGCTCGACAACCCAGCCTGGAAAAAAGCATGTCCGACACCCCAACCCCCCCCGCGACAGGCGCCTCGCGGCGGCGTATTCTGACCGGCGCGGCCGGCATCGCAGCCGCGTCCGCCCTCGGCACTTCGAGCGCGGCCGCCGCGCAGAAGAACGCGGCGCCAATGGCCTCCCACCACCCCCACCACCAAGGATCCCCCATGAGCTTTGTCACCACCAAGGACGGCGCGAACATCTTCTACAAGGACTGGGGCCCGCGCACCGCGCAACCCATCGTCTTTCACCACGGCTGGCCGCTGAGCGCGGACGACTGGGACACGCAGATGCTGTTCTTCATCGGCAAGGGCTACCGCGTGATCGCGCACGACCGCCGCGGCCATGGCCGCTCCTCGCAGACCGCGGGCGGGCACGACATGGACACCTACGCCGCCGACGTGGCCGCGCTCACCGACGCGCTGGACCTGAAGGGCGCCGTGCACATCGGCCATTCGACGGGCGGCGGCGAAGTGGCGCGCTACGTGGCGCGTGCCAAGCCGGGCCGCGTGGCCAAGGCCGTGCTGGTGAGCGCCGTGCCGCCCATCATGCTCAAGACCGCGGCCAACCCCGGTGGCCTGCCGATGGAAGTGTTCGACGGCATCCGGGCCGCGGTGGCGGCCAACCGCACGCAGTTCTTCATCGACCTGCCCACCGGCCCGTTCTACGGTTTCAACCGGCCGGGCGCGAAGGTGTCGCAGGGCCTCATCGACCGCTGGTGGCTGCAGGGCATGACGGGTGCGGCCAATGCGCACTACGAGTGCATCAAGGCCTTTTCGGAGACCGACTTCACCGAAGACCTGAAGAAGATCGACGTGCCGGTGCTCGTGATGCACGGCACCGACGACCAGGTGGTGCCCTATGCGGACTCCGGCCCGCTGTCGGCCAAGCTGCTCAAGCACGGCACGCTGAAGAGCTACGACGGCTACCCGCACGGCATGCTGTCCACGAATGCGGACGTGCTCAACCCCGATCTGCTGGCGTTCATCAAGGGCTGATGACGCCCTGCGCCGCGGTGCGTTGACACCGCGGCGCGCCGCCGCGGTTGGTGAACACCGCGGCGCGCTGCCGCAGTTGGTCAATACCGCGGCGCGCTGCCTCAGCGCTCGATCGTCTTGTTCCAGCGCGCGTTCCACGCGGGCCGGTTGGCGTTGATGCTTTCCCAGTCGATGGTGACGGCCGTCTTCATCCACTTGGTGATGTCGGCCACCTGCGCGGCGCCTTCACCTTCGGCCGGTGTCTTGGGGTTGGTCGGAATCTGCGCGCCGTACTGCAGCACGTTGGCCTGCGCCACCGGGCTGAGCAGAAACTCGGTGAGCTTTTGCGCGAGCTCGGGCTCGGTGTTGTTGGCAATCACGCACTGGCCCACCATGAGCACCACCGCGCCTTCCTTGGGCGGCGCGTACTCCACCGGAATGCCCTTGGTCTTGAGCGCGGCCACGGCGGTGGGCGTCAGCGGAAAGATGGCGGCCTCCCCGGTCTGCACCATCTCCGAGAGCTTGGCCGAGCTGGGGATGTACTCCAGCACGTTCGGCCCGACGGTGGTGGGCCAGGCCTTGAAGCCGGGCTCCACGTTCTTGTCGTTGCCGCCCTGGATGCGGTTGAACATCAAAAAGCCGTGCAGCCCGAAGGACGAGGACGACATCGACTGGAACACCACCTTGCCCTTGTACTTGGGGTCGGCCAGGTCCATCCACGAGGTGGGCGCGGCCCAGCCCTTCTCCTTGAACATCTTGGCGTTGTAGGCCAGGCCCGTCATGCCCAGGCTCACGCCGCTGGCCATGTCGTCCTTGAAGCGCGCGGCGGGGTAGATCTCGCTGAGCGACTGGCTGGGCCGTTGCTTCTGGCACAGGCCCATGCCGATGGCGCGCACCATGATGCCGTCGTCCAGGAACATCACGTGCATCTGCGGCCGGTCCTTGTTGGCCTGGGCCTTGGCCAGAATGTCGGAGGAGGTGCCGGGCACCACCACCACCTTGGCGCCGTAGGCCTTCTCGAAGGCCGGGAACACGTACTGCGTGTACGCCTTCTCCATGGTGCCGCCGTTCATGCCGATGTAGAGGGTCTTGTTCTGCGCGCTGGCGGTGCCGGTGGCCGCGAGCAATGCGGCAAGAAGCAGGAAGGACGTGGGGTGCTTGGCGGTGCGGGACATGGGGGCTCTCCAATCAAGTTCAGGTGGGGAAAACAGCGGAAGCAGTGGACACAGTGGACACAGTGGAAAGAGGCGAACCGTCGGCGCCAGACGCCGCAGGGTGTGTGTCGAAGCGCTCGATGGCAAAGGCGTCGATGGGCGTTTCGGTGTGCCCGTCGCGCGCAAGCTCGGCCAGCACCTCGCCGGCGGCCGGGCCGATCTGAAAGCCCGCACCCGCAAAGCCGAAGCCGTGGAACAGGCCGGGCGTGGTGCGGCTGGGGCCGAGCACCGGTTCGCGGTCGGGCAGGTAGCCCTCGGTGCCGCCCCAGGTGCGAATGATGTGCGCATGCCGCAGCACGGGCAGCAGCTCGACGGCCTGCTGCGCGAGCATGGCGATGCCGTCGCGCTCCGCGCGCGCGCGTTCGGTGTCCAGCGAAATGCCGGTGCCCCCGCCCAGCACGAGGTTGCCGCGCGCGACCTGGCGGCAGTAGATGCCGCCGCCTTCCACGCCCAGGCTCCAGTCCATGAAATGCGGCACCGGTTCGGTCACGGCCATCAGCGGGCTGCGCCAGGTCATGGGCGGCGTCTCGTTGAACTGGCCGGCAATGACGCCGGCCCAGGCGCCGGCGCAGTTCAGCAACACCGGCGCCTGCACTTCGAGCGTGCCTTGCGCATGCGCTGCGCGCACCATGAACAGCTCGCCGTCGTGCGCCACCTCTTCGACCTTGTGGCGTTCGAACACCTGCGCGCCCGCGTGCTGCGCCGCCAGCGCGAAGGCCGGCGACACCAGGCGCGGGTTGGCCTGCCCGTCTTCCAGGCACAGCGAGCCGCCCACGGCGCGCGTGCCGAGCCAGGGGCACTGGGCGCGCAGGCGCGCGGCGGAAATGAGCTCGAGGCCCAGGTCGAAGTCGCTGCTCAGCGCGCGGTAGCGCTCCAGCGCGGCCATGTCGGCTTCGCTGCGCGCGATCTTGAAATGGCCCGAGCGCACGTACTCGCCGTCGGTGCCCAGCAGCGCGGGCAGCCGGCCCCAGATGCGGTGCGCGCGCTGCGCCAGCGGCAGCTGGCTCAGCGGCCGGCCCTGGCGGCGCACACCGCCGAAGTTGACACCGCTGGAGCGCGAGCCGCACAGGTCGCGCTCCAGCAGCACCACGGCCGCGCCCATGCGGCGCAGCGCCAGCGCCGCCGACGCACCGACGATGCCGCCACCGACGATGGCGACGTCGGTGCGCAGTTTCTTGATGGTGCTCATGCGGGTGCTGCCTGTCTTTCTCCCTCCCCTTTCGGGGGAGGGCAGGGGTGGGGGCGGGCGGCGTGTCCGATGGGCGCTCTGCTTGCCCCCATCCCAGCCTTCCCCCAGAGGGGGAAGGAGCAAGACCCAGGAACGGTGAGCGGTTGGTTGGTCATGCGGGTGCTCCCTGTCTTTCTCCCTCCCCTTTCGGGGGAGGGCAGGGGTGGGGGCTGGCGGCGCATCCATGGGGCGCTCTGCGTGCCCCCATCCCAGCCT
>NNBV01002901.1_pt1 | contig 10112 bp, 5 predicted proteins | sample 1173771 | NCBI WGS metagenome assembly NNBV01 (sample SAMN07173938, study PRJNA388173) | plant metagenome | isolation source: symbiotic tissue sample KVS11 | place: Norway: Troms, Kvaloya island
GTACTCATCACTACGGTTCCGTTCTTCGGATGGGCTGGTGTGTTAAACGCACAGGGTACTGATATTCATGTGCTGATCGTTGCCTCCAGCGATCCGGATCACGATCCGATGATCATCAAAGCAAAACCCTTCTTTGATAAACTGGCAGCGGATCATCATTTCAAATTGGATTTCACGCGCGATTCCAGCCAGATCAATGAATCTAATCTGATTAACTACCAGGTGCTTATTGCATTGCATCTTGCGCCTTTTGATCTCGCTCCGCAGCAGCAGATGGCGGTGCAGAATTTTATTGAGCGTGGTAAAGGTTTCATAGCGGTGCATGCAGCAGGGCTCACTGGAAAAGATTTTCTATTGCCGGGCACTCCCTATTGGAAATGGTTTGAGCAAGCGATGGGTAATGTAATTTATTCACCCCATCCTGCTTTACAGAAGGGAACAGTGGTAGTGGAAGACCGATCGCATCCGGTCACGAAAAATCTTCCGGCTTCGTTCAGCATTACCGATGAATGGTACGAGTTTGATAAAAGCCCCCGTGGTAATGTGCACGTGCTTGCCACCGCTGATGAATCCACCTACAAACAAAACAAACCGATGGGCGATCATCCCATGATATGGACCAATGAAGACTATGATCGCATGTTGTACATTGGCATTGGTCATGATGTGTCGATCATTGCCGATCCTTACTTTACGATCCTGATGCGTGATGCCATCGTATGGGCGGCTTCTGCTGTGAAGGAAGAATCACCACTGCATGAAAAAGCGGAAGTAAAAGTTCTTACTAACCAGGTCGCCTATGATGCAACCGGTTCTAAAAAAGCGGTGGTGAGCTACACTCAGCAACTCCCGCTGAGCGCTTCCTTTCGGCTCATCAACTCACTCACTACAGAAACTGTTTTCGAAGGAGTCTTATCGGCTGGTGAGGAAGTAAAGGAATGGCGGGAGGGCACGTTTTATCATCAGGCTGATTTCACTTCTTTTCAAAAGCCGGGATACTATCGTCTTCAGCTTACCGTCAATGGGAAGATTTATTCTTCTTTCAATTTCCAGATCGAAGAGCACGCCATTGCAAAACATACCCTACCCGCTATAGTCAGTTTCTTTAAACATCAGCGTGCCGATTCTCCGCAGGAGATGGAAGCCGATAAAAAACTGGTTCTCTTCGGCAGCACCAAAACGGTAGACTTGTATGGAGGATGGTGTGATGCATCGGGCGATATCAGTAAATACTTCTCGCACCTGGCATATGCCAACGTCATGTCGCCCCAGCAGATACCGCTGGTCACCTGGTCGATGGTGAATGCAGCAGAGCGTGCATCTGCTTTGCTTACGGAAGGGAAAGCCAAAGAGCCGATGATAAACGAAGCGATCTATGGGGCCGATTATATGATGCGTTCATTATCTCCTGAGAATTATTTCTATATGACTGTGTTCAGTTATTTTAATAAAGATCCCAATGCACGCAGGGTTGTAGGCTTGTTAGCCGATAGTAAAACCACTTCGGATTATCAGTGCGCATTTCGCGAGGGCGCAGGTATGGCAATTGCTTCACTCGCACGGATATCGCAATGGAAGCGTGATGGCGATTTTTCATCGAAGCAATACCTGGAGGGAGCCGAGCGTGCGTTTGCTCATTTATTAAAAAACAACACGAAGTACGATGATGATGGTAAGGAAAATATCATTGATGATTATTGTGCATTGATGGCTGCCTCCGAACTCTGGATTGCCACTAACAAAATACAGTATCGCGATCATGCACGGATGCGGGCACAACATCTTGCTAACCGGGTGACCGCTCAGGGTTATTTTATTTCCAATGATACCAACCGACCATTCTGGCATGCGGCCGATGCCGGACTACCTGTGATTGCGCTGGCACGTTACCTGGATAAAGAAACTGAACTTAAATTCCGTGCCGTAGCACTGGCTACCATTAAGAAGACATTGGATTATCATCTTGCTGTAACAAAGGCAGTGATTAATCCTTTTGGATATGCGAGACAAAGTTTCCTGTTCAAAGGAAAAGTGCAGGATGGATTTTTTATTCCGCATGAAAATGAAACAGGCTGGTGGTGGCAGGGCGAAGATGCACGATTGGGTTCACTCGCTGCCGCTGCTATTGTAGGTGGCCGGCTGGTGTATCCTGACAAAGGTGCATGGGGTGTGAAAGAAGAGTTATCCACCTTTGCAGCCAATCAGGTGTCATGGATACTTGGCCGTAATCCTTACGATATGTGTATGATGTTCCGGTTTGGAAAGAATAACGTTCCGTATATGAGCTCCATGTATGGGCACGGCTCAGGTGCCGGCGGAATCTCCAATGGCATCACAGGTAAAGATGGTAATGGGGATGGTTCTGGTATTGACTTCAAGGAAGAAGACAACGGCAACGAATGGCGCTGGACAGAGCAATGGATACCTCACTCCGGCTGGTTCCTGCAGGCAGTGACGGCTATGGCTACCGATAAGTAAGGTACACGGATGTCACTATTATTATTTTGAAGATCAATGGCGCAGATAAGCGGAAGATTCCTGCTTTTGGATGGGCTTTAACTATCGGGGAACACTTTATCTTTGTTGTTCAAACTAAATTTTTATGAAAGCATTACTTTATATTTTTCTTATTCTGACGCTGGGCCAATCGATGGCACAACGCCCTGCGGCTGATGTGATCGAGACATCAAAAGGTCCATTGAGTATACAGCCGATCAACCATGCTACGCTGGCGCTTACGTGGAAAGGCAAGACCATCTATGCTGATCCGAATGGAGGGGCTAAAGCGTTTGAGGGAATTGCTGCGGCAGATCTTATTTTAATTACCGATATTCATGGCGATCACTTTAATGTGGAGACACTTCAGGCAATAGTTACTGCTGCTACACTTATTGTTGCTCCACAGGCAGTGGTAGATAAACTTCCGGAAGACCTCAAAGCAAAAGCGGCAACATTGAGTAATGGTCAAACCATCAGCAAACTGGATGTTTCCATTGCGGCTATCCCTATGTATAATTTACCTGAATCGGCTGATGCGAAACACACCAAGGGTCGTGGTAACGGATACGTGCTTACGTTTGGTAACAAAGCGGTTTATATTTCGGGCGATACTGCAGGCATTCCTGAAATGCGACAACTGAAAAATATTGATGTGGCTTTTGTATGTATGAACTTACCTTATACAATGGACGTAAAAGAAGCTGCTGCTGCCGTACTTGATTTTAAACCGAAAGTAGTTTACCCTTACCATTACCGCGGGCAGAATGGATTGAGTGATACTGAAGCATTTAAAAAACTGGTGAATGCATCCAATGCTAAAATTGATGTGCGCCTGAGAAACTGGTATGCGGATTAATCATTAAACGAAACACTGGTTGTCAATGATCAATATACAAATGATCAGTGAAGCCAATTCGTTTTTAATCGGTTTTTATCCTGATGCCAGCGATCATGATAAAAAACCGAAGCTCTTTAAATCACAGCCATCAAAACGCCCGGCGTTTTTGATGGCTGTGATTTTCTTTTTGCGCGACTGCATCCTTTCTATAAAATGCCGTCTGCACAGCGCGCAGTAAAGGACGAGCTTTATAAAAGTAGCTAGGGTAACAGCTTTCTGTTGCTAATGACAATCATGGGAGGATGCTCGTTTCAATCGGCACATCCGTCAATTGATCATTGACAAATTATCAGAAACAATCTATTTTCTTCGTTTGCGTCTGATAAACGAACACATTCATTACGGATAAAGTATCAACGATTTTGTAAATCTGGAACGATAAGCTATCATTAGAAGTTGTAAGGAAAGTTTTATCCAGATCCCATTATTTTGACATTCTACTTTCTGTATGCCTGAGCCGATTCAAGAAAGACGGCTGGGCCTTCTTCAGGCTACCGCCATCAACATGACTGACATGGTCGGGATAGGTCCGTTTATCACGTTGCCTATGGTGATCGGCATCATGAACGGTCCATACTTTTTATATGCATGGCTGGCAGGGGCTGCACTTTCTATTGTTGATGCCATGATCTGGAGTGAGCTGGGAGCCGCTTTTCCGATGGCCGGTGGCTCTTATAATTTTCTCAAAGAGACCTATCAGAAAAACAGTTTTGGCAAACTCATGAGCTTCCTCTTTGTATGGCAGACCATGATCCAGGCTCCACTGGTGATCGCTTCGGCTGCCATCGGTTTTGCTGCTTACTTTTCTTACCTGGCACCTTTAACTCCATTGGGCGCTAAACTAATGAGCGGAGGTGTGGTTATCTGCGTGATTGCATTATTGTTTCGTAAGATCGATGAAATAGGTAAGATCAGTGTTTTTCTTTGGATTGCTGTGTTAGGTACAATGGTGTGGATCATCTTTGGAGGGCTGGCCCACGGAAACATGATGCAACCTATCCGCGCTATCAATGATGGCCTTGAGTTGAATTATACTTTTGTGGCAGCGCTTGGTTTTGCTTCTGTAAAGAGTGTGTACAGTTACCTGGGTTACTATAATGTATGCCACCTGGGCGGAGAGATAGTCAATCCATCCAAAAATATTCCGCGCAGCATGTTTCTTTCCATCGCAGGCATTTTTGTTTTATACCTGTTCATGAACATCAGCGTAGTCAGTGTCATTCCGTGGCAGCAAGCGAAGGATAGTGAATTTGTGATCAGCCTGTTTATGCAACAGCTGTCGGGTCCGCTGGCAGCCAAGGTGATAACGTGTCTTATATTACTGGTAGCGTTTGCTTCGGTATTTTCAGCTACGCTGGGCTATAGTCGCATACCTTATGCTGCAGCGGTAGATGGTGCTTTCTTCAAAGCTTTTGCGCGCGTGCATCCTACAGGAAAATTTCCGTATGTATCGCTGCTTGCATTAGGTGGCATTGCTTTCGTGTTCAGCTTACTTTTTAAACTGAGTGATGTGATCAGCGCAATACTTGCTATGCGCATACTGGTTCAGTTCATTGGGCAGGCAATCGGTTTATTGTTACTGCGAAAGAAGAAGCAAAAAGACTTTCCTTATAAAATGCCCTTCTTTCCCTGGCCCATTTATATCGTGATACTAATGTGGGCAGGCATCCTGCTGTCTACCGGATTTAAGATGATGATGGGAGGATTGTTTGTCATCAGCATAGGAATTGCAGTTTACTTTGTGAAGGCGAAAGCAGAAAAGCAATGGCCTTTTGAACGGGTAAAAAAGTAAGCCTATCTCCGTTACTATTGCTGATTACTTTTTGCTTTCGTTGACTTTCATTCTTTTTACGATCCATGGCAAAGTCAATCCTTGCCCTACCAATGAAAACAGCACCACGATAACCGAAATAAAGATGATGGTATTGCGCTGCGGAAACGGATCACCGTTTTCTAAAGTAGCAGGTAAACCAATGGCAATAGCCAGTGATACAATGCCACGCATGCCTGACCAACTGATGATGACACTGTTCTGAAAGTCGAGCAAAGCCTCTTCTGTAATTTTTGCTCGTTTAAACTGAAATGCTTTTTGCAGGTTCCGCTTCTGCAGGAACACCCTGATCATGCGAAGTGCAAGAGCCACCAGTGTTATGATAAATGCATAGCCAACAAACGTAAGCAGCTCGGTGCTATCCATCTTCATTTTTCCGATCACATAAGGAAACTCCAATCCGATTAAGATAAAGATCAATCCATTGAGAAGAAAGATAATGATGTCCCAGATGTTCCGCGATTGCTGCTTGATGGCTTCGGGAAATACTTTTTGACTGAAATGTGAAATACTTAATCCAAGCGTAACGGCGGCAATCACGCCTGAGACATGGAGCTCTTCTGCAATGAGGTAAGTAACAAAGGGCATCAGCAGCATGAAGCTGATGGATACCATCGCATTTTTTTGCACGCGTATCAATATAAAGCTCAGTATCCGGGCAATGATCAATCCCACCAATAGTCCACCCGCCATCAGAATAACAAACTGCAGAGAAGCTTTCCATAGTACAAAGGCCGTTCCGGTAACGGCAGCAACAGCAAAGCGATATACGACCAGCGCAGAGGCATCATTGACCAGGCTCTCGCCTTCCAGTATGGTTGTTGTTTTATGTGACAAGCCAAGTCCCTTCGTGATGCTGATGGCCGCCACGGCATCCGTTGCTGAAAGTATTGCGCCAAGTACAAAAGACAATGGCCAGGTCATGCCGGGTATCATGTAATGACTGATCACTGCAATACCGGCAGCGGTAATAAAAACCAAGCCGATCGCTAATGACCCTATGGTGTTGATGTTGGTTTTGAAATCTTTAAATGAAATATTGAAGGCCGCATCGTACAATAAGGGTGGCAGGAAAATAAGAAAGATGATCTCCGGGTTAAGTTCAATGTTGGGTAAGGAAGGTATAAACCCAATAGCGATGCCGGCTGTAATTAATATTATCGGGTAAGGCAATTTTATTTTATCAGCTACAGCAGAGAGTGCTATCATAACAGCCAATAAAAAGATAACGATACTATATTGTTCCACAGGCTGCTTTTTTCAGAAGGACGAATACAAGAGATAATTACTGCCTGTATTGTCTATTGTAAAACTATTGATTTTTGAGATCTGGCTTTATCTTATTGAATGTGTGATTATCGTTTCCGCACGTGCCTTCGGTTACAATGGTATTTTGCTAAAGATCATAATTCCATTTGAAAAAACCGGAAGCAAAAGCCACAGAATTTGATATGTAGACCGCATCCAAAGATACTGTTCAATAGAAGGATTAAAGCCAAATATTTTATTTATCCGAAACCGGTTTCGGATAATGAAGTAAGGAGAAAGAGTAACCAGCCAAATATTCTATTTGCTTATTGTTAAAAGGACAGTCAGCGGCAGTTAGGGTGATAGCCATAACGCAATTAATATATCAAGTGGAATATAATTGCTTTAAAAATCCCCCATCTGCGTGATTTATTTCAGCAAAGCATCTTGTCAGATTTACGATAGCCTAAGCTAAAACAGCCAGGCATTGGTAAGATTCCTGTTGCCAGTGCGTGTCTTTTTTTCCTTTTGGGCACCTAACTAAACCTAAACTTAACGTATGAAGAAAATTCTACTCTTGTCATTCGTTTTTGTGTTCAGCATGGCCTGGGCGCAGGATCGTATTGTAACGGGTAAGGTAACATCTGCTGAAGATGGTACTGCTTTGCCTGGTGTAAATGTGGTGTTGAAAGGCACTTCTATTGGTGTAATCTCTGATGTGGAAGGTCGCTACAGCCTATCTGTACCTCCTTCATCAACAGTTATCGTTTTTAGTTTTATCGGGCTTAAAACTCAGGAGATTGAAATCGGTGGAAGGTCAGTAATTGACCTTCAATTAGAGATTGATGTTGCTCAACTGGGAGAAGTAGTTGTAACGGGTACAGCCCCTGGAGTAACTACTAAGAAACTTACGTTTGCTGTTGGTTCAGTAAGTGAGAAGATATTGAAGGAAGCTCCAGGTGTTACTCCTGGTCAGGCTCTTCAAGGTAAAATTGCAGGTGTTAACGTAGTTCAATCGGGTTCTCCGGGTAGTGCTCCTGATATTCGTATCCGGGGTTCAAAGGCGATCTCAGGAAGCTCAGCCCCTCTGGTTCTCATTGATGGGGTTATTTCTGAGAACGGGTTGGCTGACATAAACTCTGAAGATATTGAAAAAATTGAGGTAGTAAGAGGTTCTGCAGCATCTTCACTGTATGGTTCACGTGCGGCAAATGGTGTTGTTCAGGTGATAACAAAACGAGGAAAAAATATTGCCAGTGGCACAGTTTCTGTAGTAGTAAGAAACGAAGTAGGTGCAAATTATCTTCCTAAAAATATTGATGTTGCACATTATTCACCGTATAAATTGGCTCCGGATGGTTCTCTTCCTTTTGGATCGGGTACGTTGAATGATGATGGAGTACAAGATACTCCACTGCCACGGTTTAATGATTTGCAAAAAGCCATATTCCGCAATGGGGTATTTTATACTAATTATGCTTCTGTAACAGGAAATAATAAAAACACAGGTTTTGTTTTCTCTGTACAAAATCTGAAACAACCTGGTGTTATCGAAAAAAAGGATGGTTATAACCGCCAGAATATCCGCTTGAATATCGACCAGAAAATAAGCGAGAAGATCACATTAACAACAAGTAATCTTCTTACTTTTTCTACAAATGATCAGGTAACAGGAAATCCTTTCTTCACTTCCTTGCAACTGCGTCCTGATGTTGACTTATACGCACCAAATACAGAAGATGGTAGTCCTTATGTCTGGAGACCAGATGTAACGGCTCAGGATTATAATCCTCTTTATAACTTGTCAAATCAGAAACAAACTGAAAAAAGGAATCGCTACTTAGGAAATTTAGAATTGAAATATCAAATCGCTGATTGGATTTCATTGGATGGATTTGTAGGATTGGATAGATCTAACACAAACAATGAGACATACATTCCTAAAGGATATCTAAGTGCTGATGCCGGAAATAATAAATTAGTAGGAAATTTGTATTTAGCGAATAGCACATCAAATTCGATAAATGCAAGAACTAACATCATCCTCAATCACTCGTTTGGTGATTTCAATGTTTCAGGAAGATTAGCCTATTGGTATGAATCATTAAAGTATACCAGCTTTAGTGCTCAGGGCAGGGGCTTTACAGTGGCAAATGTTCCTTCATTAAGTAATACAACGGATTCAAAAATCATTAACTCGACTCCATTGCAGGAAACTAATTCTGAGAATTATTTTGCAATAGCTTCGGCCGATTGGAAAAGTAGAATATTGATTGATGGATTGTATCGTAGAGACTACAGCTCACTTTTTGGTGAGAACAAAAGAGCAAATGACTTTTATCGTTTATCAGGAGCAGTTAGATTGACAGAATTCTTTAGTATTCCAAAGGTTCAGGAACTAAAGCTTCGGGCTTCTTATGGTACCGCTGGTGTACGGCCTCAGTTTGATGCACAGTATGAAACGTATACTTTATCAGGAGGTGTGACTTCTAAAAACACATTGGGAAATAAAGACTTGAAAACGGCAGTTTCAAAAGAAGTTGAAGTTGGTTTAAATGTTGCGTTTCTTGATAGATTCTCTGCTGAGGTTAACTATGCGTCTTCAGTAGTTGATGATCAAATCATTCGTGTTCCGCTACCTGCTGCTGCTGGTTTTTCTGCTCAATGGAAAAACGCAGGATCGATGGAGTATAAAACTGTAGAATTTACTCTTAACGCTGATGTTGTTTCCAATTCCAATTTTAGTTGGTCTACCAACGTTAACTTTTCTACAATCCGTCAGAAAATAACTAATCTGCCTGTTCCTCGTTTTGATGCCTTCGTGGGTAATAATGGACAGGTTCCTTTCCAGATAGCTGAAGGGCAACCCTTAGGAACGGTGTTTGGAACTAAGTGGTTAACAGAAGTAAACGATCAGGTTTTAATTGGTCGTCCTGGAGCTACTTTGGAAAACTATGCAATAAATGACCAAGGTTATGTTGTTGAAAAGGCAACATTGAACACTCCTAACGAGAGACCTGTCAAATTGTTAAATGCTAATGGTTTGACTGATTTCGTTAAAATAATGGATCCTCAAGCTAATTTCAGACTTGGGTTCTCAAATACATTTACATTCTTCAAACGCTTGAGTGTATATGGATTACTTGATTGGCAAAATGGTGGACATGTTTACAATGCTACCAAGCAGTATTTGTTCCGTAGCCAGCGTGCCGGTGATCAGGATCAGGTAGGTGTGGCAAATCCCAAAGGTGTTAATTACTTCCAGGATTTTTACGCGGCTAATGATCCAAGTTCGTATTTCGTTGAAAGCTCAAGCTTCTTGAAACTTCGTGAGCTATCAGTTAATTACACTTTCGACACTTCAAAAATGGGTGGATTTGGAAAGGTTTGTAAGGAAGTTAAAGTAGGAGTAGTGGGAAGAAATTTATTTATGATTACTAACTATTCAGGTTATGACCCTGAAGTGGCACATGGAGGTACTGATAGTAATCCAGATCGTACAACCTATTCTTATGATGCTTTTGGTTACCCTAACTTCCGCACATTCACAGGCTCATTACAACTTAAATTCTAATCAGATATGAAATCATATAAATCATTTTTTAGTATTAGCGCTCTTACCTTGCTCTTGTTGGT